>OJKJ01000768.1_pt1 | contig 14774 bp, 9 predicted proteins | sample 1596491 | NCBI WGS metagenome assembly OJKJ01 (sample SAMEA4350160, study PRJEB24818) | metagenome | biome: human; feature: gut; material: faeces | place: Denmark | collected 2013-09 | reverse complement strand
GAATACCATTCGATATTCATATTCATGGCAAACTCATAGTCCGGGTTGCCGGGAAGCCATTCTTTGAAAATCTTTGTGTTGACTGCCTGCAGGGAGCCGGGAAGCGGTCCGGTGCAGTGGAATTTTGCCCACTCCGCGGCGGGAATCTCGAATACCTTCATACCCTCGGGAACAGGGCCTCCGTTGTAATGGCCGGCAATCAGATAGTGAAAGGTGCCTCCGCCGGGATTATCGTCCATGCAGATACCGAATTCCCCGATTTTACAGATATCAATTGCCTGCTGCACTTCGGGAGAGTTTTCTCCGCGGTCGAAGTGCTCGCAGAACTGATCCCAAAGTTTCGGAATTGTCTGATAGGAATTGTCAAAACGAACCTCGTATTCATAGCCGATTACCGAAAATACATTCATCTTTTCTACTGCATAATCCATGTCATTTCCTCCTTGTACTGAAACTGTTATTTTTAAAGGCAAAAACGTGTGGATTTTATTGGAAGATCTCTTCATCTGTGCCGGCGATACTCCGTGAAAACGGCTGAATGCCTTTGTGAAGCTCTCAGGTGTGTCGTATCCGTACCGGTAAGCCAGATCGATTACCTTAGCGCTTCCGGCAATGATATCCAGTGCAGCCAGATACAGCCTGCGGTATCGGATATACTCTCCGATGGAGTAGCCGGTCATGATGCTGAAGCCTTTCTGGAGATAAAACGATGAGATATGTACCTCTGCGGCCACATCGTCGGGGCTTAAGTCCTCCAAAAGATGATTTTCCATAAAATTAATTGAACGTTTTAAACTTTCTGTCCATTCCATTGTTCCTGCCTCCTGGTTATGAGCACTTCACGTCTGTCATTTGGACGCTTACGTGTAGTGACTATAATGATAGTAACGCATAAACGGAATAAAATCCTGTCATTCCGTGGCTTTATTTGTCCGGCTGACATGGAGCCGGACAATCGTCGGTGATCCTGTATATTCCCGCGTGTGGGTTGACTGATTCTGATTTTTTCAGTTCTGATAAAAGTATAATGATCTGTTCCGCGTTCTCTCTTGCCTGCTCCAGAGAAGTAAGAAGATGGTCACAGGCAGTCAGAATGTCGTCATCCGGCCTCGGCGTATCGATGGCATCACGGATACTGGCCTCCGGATTGAGGGACAGCGCAGACAGCATCCGCAGGATGGCGGAAAGAGAGTAGTTGGCGCAGCGTAGGGATTTGATGATAATCAGCCGTTCCAGATCGCGGGAGGTGTATATGCGGCGGCCATTCTGGGTTTTCGCTTCCTCCAGCAGTCCGTTGCGCTCCCAGTTGCGCAGCGTGTCCACGGTGATGTGCAGGTAAAGGGCGGCCTGTGTTCTCGTGAGAAGCAGGTCATCGGAAATAAGCGTATGCCCGGAAAGGATCTGTCCGGCAATCTGTATGGCCGTCTCCCCATTCTGTTTTTCTTCGCTGATCTGTCTCAGATAGATATCAGTGAGGAGCAGCGCCTTATCCATGTCACCGGATGCACACGACTTTACGATTGCAGCAGCCTGTTTCCGCAGGCCGTTCTGAAGGACTTCAACCTGAAAGGCCAGACGCGCGATCCGAAACTGGATCAGGTGGTAATCCGTGAATACCCGGTAACCGTTGGCTTTTCGCTCCGGTCTCGTAATCAGCCCCAGGTCCTCGTAAAGCCGCACTGTGTTGGGATGGATTCCGATCAGCTTTGCCACATCGGAAGTTGAGTAAGTATTTATCATGTGAGCTGCCTCCGGTTTTAATATCATAATCATATCATAACCAAAAAGCCTGGTGTTATAGTGGAGGGTTTCCTGAAAAATTGAAATTCAAACGCGCGACGAAAGCAGGCGTTCTGTATGACTGCCTTTCTCCAGTTTACCACAGAAATGCCATTCAGTTAAGAAACTGATAAGAATTTGACAGCAGTTTTCTAAGGACTTTTTTTCAACGGCCATTTATAATGGTGGTATCAAAGGAAAGAGACATAGGTTTTGAAGCAGAACATCTGAGATAGAATGTTCAAATTATAGAAGGGAGAAAGACGATGAAAGAAATCGTTATTCAGACAGATAAATTGTGTAAGAGCTTTTCCAGCGGCGGGAGGCAGCAGCATGTGCTTAAAAATCTGGATTTGAGTATCTATAAAGGAGACTTTACCGTGATTATGGGGGCTTCCGGCTCGGGTAAGTCCACATTGCTTTACGCGCTGTCGGGAATGGATAAGCCGACGCTGGGAGAGGTGATGTACGGTGATGTGAAGATTAACCATCTGGGTATCAGCGATATGGCGGTGTTTAGAAGGAAAAACTGCGGGTTTGTCTTTCAGCAGATTCATCTTCTGGACAATATGAGTGTGCTGGATAACGTGCTGGCCTGCGGTCTTCTGGTATCCAGGGATAAAAAGGCCATTGCAGCCAGGGCCAGGGAGATGCTTGGCGATGTCGGAATTGAGAAAGAGGACTGGGGAAAGTTCCCGTCCCAGCTTTCCGGCGGCGAGGCCCAGCGGGTGGGTATTGTGCGGGCACTGATCAATGAGCCGGCAGTGGTATTCGCGGATGAGCCCACAGGGGCCTTAAATTCCGCGTTTGGGGAGCAGGTGTTAAATACCCTGACCGAGGTAAATAAAAAGGGACAGAGTATGGTTGTCGTCACTCATGACGTAAAGACTGCGAGGCGGGCTGACCGGGTAGTCTATTTGAAGGATGGCATGATCTGCGGCGAGTGCCGGCTGGGACCGTATACCAGCGGCGATATGGCGCGTCACGAGAAGCTGAGCGCATTTTTAACGGAAATGGGGTGGTAAGATGCCGGTTTTTATGATTGCTTTGGCAAATATCAGAAAGAAAAAGGGCGTAGCCGTTTCCATGGGCGTTCTTATATTGCTGGCAGTGGCTATTTTCAATGTGGGACTTACGCTGCTGGCGGGTATCAGCCGTTTTTACGACATGGAAAACGACAGGCTTAACGGAGCCCATTATATGGTGCGGTTTACGGGAAATGAGTATAGGGAAGAGTATCTTGACTTCTTCTTACAGGATTCGAGAGTGGAAATGGCGGAGACAGAAGAGTTTATCCTGATGGATATGGCCTCTTTCCCGGAAGGCGGCGTTATCTCTGCCAATTTCTTAAATATGGAACGCAGCAGGAAGATCAGCGGCTACTTTGTGGCGGAGCAGACCGAGGTTCCGGAGAATGAGGCGGTCTTTATCCCGGTGTTTATGAAGGACATGGGATATGGGCTGGGGGATGAGCTGATCCTCAATTATAATAAAAAAGATTACCATTTCCGTATAGCAGGCTTTACACAGTCCACATGGCTTCATTCTTCGGTCAGCAGCATGGTGAATATCTATATGCCGGAGAAGGCATATGAGACGCTGTACGAACAGCAGGGCGGCGGATATATGCTCCTTGTGCGGGTGAAGGATCAGGCGGATTTAAAGGGATTGATAGCTGATTTTAAGAAAAATACAGATGTAAATATAGAAGCAATCTCCATGGATGCAAAGGCCATGGAAATAACGATCGACGATATGAGAAACGGAACTACCATGGTGGTCACCATTATTTCGGCGGTACTGTTTGTATTCTCGTTTTTGATGGTGCTTGTTGCCCTGATTGTGATGAAGTTCAGGATCTCCAACCATATCGATTCCCAGATGCGCAGCATTGGAGCGATGGGGGCGGTGGGGTATACGGGAAGGCAGATCCGGTGGTCTGTGGTGCTGGAGTTTGTCATCATAGGGGTTATTGGAACCGGGCTTGGGATCGCCCTGTCCTACGGGATCATCGCGGCTCTGGGCGGGCTGATCACGAGCTCGGTCGGCGTTACCTGGAGGAGCGGCGGGCATATTGGCTACGATATTTTAAGCGCGTTCTCTATCATGGCCGTGGTGATATTTGTGGCATGGCGTTCCGCGGCGGCGGCGGCCAGAATTCTTCCTGTGGAAGCACTGCGGGGCGGTATCAAATCCCACAGCTTCAGGAAGGAACATTTCCCGCTGGAACGGACGGGGGGCCCTCTTTCCATGGCGCTGGGATTAAAGAACATGGCTTTTAACCGGAAAATGTATCTTATGGTCGGAGTGATTTTCGCCGGAATCGCATTTGCCAGCGCATTTTCTATTATCACCTGGTGGAATATGGGAATCAATGACGATCTTGTGCTTAAGCTGACGGGATATGAGATCAGCGATATCATAGTCTATAAGGCGCCTCACGAAAATTATGAGGAGCTTTCAAAAAAGGTTGGCGCCATGGAGGGCGTCAGGAAAGTGAGCCTCTATGATATGGAGTCCCTGACCGTAGAGGGAGAACTGTTAAGCTGCTACGTGTCGGATGATTTCAGTAAATTAGAAATGGTAGAGGTCTATGAGGGGGATTATCCGGAATACGATAATGAGATCGTGGTGACGGGACTGCTCGCCAGGAGCTGGGGAAAGAAGATCGGGGATACTATCACGGTATCTTCGAACGGAGCTTCCGCTGAATATGTAATCTGCGGATTGACCCAGGTCATGAACAATTTCGGCCGCATCTGTTTTATCCGTGATACCGGACTTTTGAGGGTGAAGCCGTATTACGAGAAGAGCTCTATTCAGGTGTACCTGGAGCCGGGACTGGACATCGATACGTTTATCGGAAGCATGGAGCAGAAATTCCGCGTACTTTCTCCGGCCATGACAGCCGGCAGTGTAGGGGCGGACAAGGGCAGCAATGCAGATACTGGCATCAATACCAGTGGAGGAAAACAGGAAGCGATTGCTGCGGCGAAGAGAAAGGCAGAGGAGAAGCTCACCGCCCTGATTTCCATGTACGGTGTGGACAGCGCCCAGTATGCTCTGATGGTGGATGGGGAAGTGATTTTAAGCGGTGATACGAACGATTATGAGATAGACAGGATTGAAAATAACAGGCGTCTTTTTGTGACGAATGTGAACAGCATAGCCGATTCTACACGCATGATGGCAGCTCTCATTATCATGGGAACCGTGGTTCTGGTTGTATTAGTGCTTTATATGGTTATCAAATCAATGCTGACGAAGCGCAGAAGAGAATTTGGCATTTACAAGGCGCTGGGCTATACGGACAGACAGCTGATGGAACAGATCGCCATAAGTTTTCTGCCTGCATCAGTGGGCGGAACGCTTGCCGGTTCCCTTGCGGCCTGCCTGTCGGTGAACCGCATGGCAAGTCTCTTATTTGAACGGCTGGGAATTTCGGAGATGAATTTTGTAGTGGAGCCGTGGCTGATTCTTCTTATGGCTTTCGCTCTGGTGGTATTTGCATTTGCGGTTTCTATGGTGCTGGCGGGAAAAATCAGGGGCATCACGGTATATGGATTGTTGACGGAGGAATGATGAGGATGAAGAAAAGATGGTACCATGTAACCGCAGTTCTGGCGGCTGCGGCAATATTTTCCGGAATGAACGGTTTTGGCCGGGAGACCTGCCTGGCGAAAGAGACGGTACCGGCAGGGGCGGAGGGCGTGGGAGTGCAGGCTGCGGCTGAGCCCCTCATGTACGGGATCGGCTCCACCAGCAAAGTGGTGACCGCGGCTGCAGTCATGAGGCTGGCCGATGAGGGGAAGCTTGATCTTAAGAAACCGCTCATCACATACATTCCGGAGTTTGAGATGGCGGATGAGCGATATCGCAGGATAACGCCGGAAATGCTCCTGGATCACAGTTCCGGGCTTCCTGGCAGCACGTTAAATAACGCCATGCTGTTGGGAGACAGCGATACGGAAAATCATGATACGCTGCTGGCGCGGCTGAAGAAACAGCGTCTGAAATCCGATCCGGGCGATATCCAGGTGTACTGCAACGATGGCTTTACACTGGCGGAAATATTGGTGGAGCGGGTTACCGGACTTAGCTTTACGGAGTACATCGACCGGGAATTTTCGGAAACTCTTGGCCTGACACAGTTCAAGACGCCTCAGAGCGGCAATCTGTCGGGCAGACTGGCGAAGATATACGATGTGGGCACCGGGGAGGAACTTCCGCCGGAACATACCAACGTGATCGGCAGCGGCGGTATTTACGCGACAGCCATGGACTTATGCCGCTTCTCGGAAATATTTATGAAAAACAGAGCAGATAATGCCGGACTGCTGTCCGAAGAAGCGCTCCTTGCCATGGAAACCAGCCGTTACAACGAGGAGATCAACCCGAACGGCTATGATACGACCTTATCCTATGGACTTGGATGGGACAGCGTGGAAACGTATCCATTCAGCCGCTATGGGATAAAAGCCCTTGTTAAGGGCGGCGATACGAACTTCTATCACGGCAGCTTAACGGTTCTTCCGGAAGAGAATATTTCCTGTGCCGTGCTTACCAGCGGCGGCTCCAGCACGCTGAACCAGCTGGCTGTTCAGGAGATTTTGATGACTTATCTGGACGAGGTCCAAAGAATCGAGCGGGGAGATGAAGAGCGTGTAAGCCGTGGAGAGGAGGCGGGCTTAAATCTGGCAGAGCGGTCCGGCTGGTACGCCGGCAGCGATCTGTTAAAGCTCTCTGTTTCCGGCGAAGGGGAGATGACAGTTGTCTCCGAAGGAAGCGGAAGGCGGAGAGAGCAGGCTTATCGGCTTGGAGAAGACGGTGGAGTCTACTCTATGGATGGCAGCTATATCAGTGCCTCGGGAGAGCTGTCGAAGGGAAGCAGCGGCCGGATCGGGCGAACCAGACTGAGTTTCCAGGAAGGAAAAAAGGGAAGAGAGTATTTGATGGCGGAAAGCATGGAGGTCTACCCTGGCCTTGGCCGTGTGGCCACGTATCTTCCTGTCGGCACCCGTTATACCGGCAATGCGCCGGCGGAGGCTGCGGTATCAGCCTGGAAGGCGCTGGATGGCCAGGAGTATTATCTCTTAAGTGAGAAGTATACTTCCAGTGCGTGGCTGAAACGGTTCATGGTGAAGCCTCTGCTGCTTGACGAACCGGGGGGGATTCTTTCCTTTGAGAATCTGGAGCTGCGTATGGCAGAGGTCACGGATGAGGCGCATGCGAGATTTTTTACAGAGGTTCCGGGGCAGGCAGGCCGCGATTTAAATGATTATACGCGGACGGAGGAGAATGGAAAACAGTATCTGGAATCGGGAAGCTACCGCTATATTGCAGCAGCGGATGCAGAAGCATTTCCTGATGCAGACTGTGAGCGGACCATCGGAGCAGACGGGGAGGCGCTCTGGTTTACCACCGGAGACAGGAATCAGAAACGTCCGGTTGTCATCGAAAAACCGGAGAACGGCGCATGGTACGTGTATGACCATACCGGCCGCGACATGAAATGTGTATCGAGTTCGTGGACATTGAGTGAGGACCGTCCGTTCTATCTCCCGGAGGACGGCAGGGTAGTACTGGTGGGCGAAGCGGGAGCCGTGTTTACGATCCGTTATGCGGATTAGCACAGAGCATGCTTCAAAATTCCCTGCACAGCGTTCCCGAAACACGGAGGCCGGCCCGGTCCTGACGTACTGTCAGGTACCGGGATGGCGAAGCGGAAGATAGAGAATGACTGAAAAACCGTCACTGCGGTTCCGGCATTCGATGATGCCGCCCATACGCTCCATCAGATTTTTGGAGATATAGAGTCCGAGTCCGGAGCCATCGGCTTTTTTGTCCGAGTTGGAGCCGCGGAAGAATTTGGTAAAGAGACTGGGGAGTTCCTCATCGGGGACTCCCCTTCCGTAATCCATAAATTCGATGCGCAGGCCGTCTTCTGTTAAGTCAGACACCACGTTTATATCGCTTCCCGCGTATTTGTAGGCGTTATTTAAGATATTGCCGATGACCTGTTCCAAGCGGAACGGATCGATGAGGAGAATGCAGCCAGGAAGCGTAAATGATGATATTCTGCCGCAGTAATCGGCATCCTGGATCATGGTTTCGACTAAACTGCTGCTCGCCTCCGACAGGTTCACGGTCAGTTCCCCCAGCTCGTCTAACGAGGCCTGAAGCATGTTGGTGATCAGATGGTCGATCTGGTCGGATTTCTGGTAAATGGTCTGAAGGCGTTCTCTGACCGGCGCCTCTTTTTCCGTGACCAGAAGAAGCTCGCTGGTCAGCTTGATGGACGCGACCGGAGTCTTGATATCGTGACTCAGCGACGCAACCAGCTCTTTCTTGCTTCGGTTCGCCTCCGCTTCCTTAAGTCTCGCCACCCTTAACTGATCCCGCATGATGTCAAAGCTTTCGGTAAATGCGCCGAACACGTGCTTTCTGTCCATGGGAAGAGGGAAATCGAGATTACCCATGGCGATGTGCCGGGTGAAATCTTTCATCCGCCGAAACGGCTTTATAATGGCATGATTCAAATACGCGGTATAGATTGAAATAGGAATTATCGGCAGCAGCAGAAGAAGAACGGCAAAGAAGGCCAGTTCTTTTTTTGCTTTCAGAAGAGCAGCGTCGTATCCGGTGGCAATGAACATATGGCCCTTCACGGCCTGGCCGATGGTGATATCCAGTACGGTATCGTGTCTGCGGACCGCCTCGGTCATGGTTTCAGGAGCGTCGGCAGCGGTCTTGAGCAGAATGGCTCCCGAGAGGTCTGTGACCGTGTAATCGTAGGGACAGGAATCCGGTTTAAAAAAGGATCCCCGTTCCCACTGGGCGGCTGTCTCTTTTTCGATGCGGTTGATGGATACCATATCGATTGCCGGCATCTCCAGAGAAGAAAAAAGCCGAAACAGAAAGACGGCGCCGAGAAGGAGCCAGGAAACCAGAAACAGTAACGTCCATTTTTTCTTAATCATGGCATTCTCCGTTCTCCATGCGGTATCCGGTTCCCCATACCGTTAAGATGAGCAGCGGGTGATTGGGATCTTTCTCAATCTTCTCTCGCAGATGGCGGATGTGGACCGATAAGGTGCCCTCGCCCACGTAGGGGTCCGGCCAGACGTTTTCCAGAAGCTCCTCCTTCGTGACGACGCGTCCAAGATTCTGAGCCAGATAAACAAGCAGCCGGAATTCCATTTCTTTCAGTTTGACCGGCTTTCCGCCTACGGTTACCTTGTGGGCGGAGAGGTCGATCTCGACATCGGCGACCCGCAGAGGGCCGGTTTCTACGGTCCGTGCACACCGTTTTAAGACGGCCTTTACCTTGGCCAGCAGAACGCTTAAGGTGTATGGCTTGGTGATGTAATCATCTCCGCCGATGTTTAACGCGGTCAGAATATCGTCGTCGCTGGTGCGGGCGCTGATAAACAGAATCGGAATATCCGTCTGTTCCCGCAGCTTCTTGCAGAGTCCGAAGCCGGACCGGTCTCCCAGATTGATATCCAGCAGGAGAAGGGAGACCGTATTCTCCTTTAAAAAATCGATGCACTGTTCGTAGCTGGTTACATAGGCTGATGACAGCTCAAATAAGTTAAAGTATTCCGAGGTAGAACTGGCGATTGCTGTCTCGTCGTCTACAATCAGGCAGTCGTAATGCATGGCAGTCTCCTGTTCTTGTCACGATGACCCGTGCGCAGCGCGTACGAGTCATCATTGGATTGTTATTATTCTTCCGCAGGACGGTTATAACGCAGGTTTAAGAAGCCCTGGAAATCTTTCTGGAATGTCTTTTCCAGTTCCTTTTTGTAGCCGAGAATCATGTGAGGCTGCTGCTGTTCATAAACGTTTAACGCGGCCATAGCCTCTTTTTCCGAAGCGGCCAGGGTATGTAAGCGTCTGCTGATATCGTACAGGCGCAGGGAGCTTTCGGAGTTGCGTCCCGTGCGGCGGTAGTAATAGCCCCAGACCAGATTCTTGTTCTCCAAAAGCTGGGTGGAGATGCCGGAAACGTGGAAGGTCCAGCGTCTGCCGACCCAAATGCTGCTCGAGATGGCGGAGGCTGATGCGAAATCTGCTTCTATGTGCTCCATAGATACGGATGGATTGGCCTCGATATACTTCTTTATGTTTTTCTGAGTGCTGCCGGTAAAATACCGGATAAGCGTGTAGAGGAAGTAAAGGATCGTTACAGCCAGGATTGCGAGGCAGATATAGATGGAGACAAAGGAGCGGTCTCCGACCTTATTTGTGTCGATATAATAGGGAAGTGCTATTTCGAGGAATTCCTCGCCCAGATCATCGGTAATCTGTTCCTGATAATACTGGAGACGCTTGCCTGTAAGCTCTGTCCAGGTTCCCTTGACAGATTTGGTATTGGTGAGCTCATCGATCTCTCCGTTCAGCCAGCTGATCGTGTCATCGATATACTGGTTCATCTCGTCCTCTTTGGAAGAAGAAAGCTCGATTCCGAAAAAGTATCCGTCCTCCTCAAAATAGACGAAGTAGCTGATATTTTTCAGGGTTTCTTTCTTGGTATCTGTGTTGCGTTCCGTCTGACGTACATATTCGTCAACAATATACTGCGCATCGAAGCTCACATAGGAGCCCTCGGCGGCGTCATAGTCCATGCCTGCCGTAATCGGCTCCGGCCCTTTGACAAACATCAGAATCGATTTGCCGCTGTAAAAGAAGACGGCACCGACGATGATGACTGAGATGACGATACGCCACATCAGATTTTTTGTTACACGCTTTTTCAATGTCTCTTGCATAGTAGTTCCCCCTCATCTTTGGAAATGTTCATTATCCTGTTATCATACAGGAAATTGTGTGATATTACAATGCAATTATACTTTTTTTCTTCTTATTTTTCGTCTCTTCTGTTACCGTATGCAGTCTCCGCAGGCCTCTGTGTACCGTAACTTCTTCTTGCCCCAGGGAACAGAATATGGTTAAATAGTATCATACACAGGAGGATAAAAAAATGAGATATCACCATATTGTATTCGACGTCGACGGTACGCTTCTGGATACGGAGGAAGCAATCCTTCAGTCATTTCAGAAGACACTGAGAGAACATGCAGGGATTGAAAAAGAGCTTTCAGAACTCTCATTCTGTCTTGGAATCACGGGAGCCGCGGCTCTCAAACGGCTGGAAACCGGTCATGAGGAGGAGGTACTCCTTCAATGGAAGGAAAATCTGGCGGCTCTGAGAGATTTCGTCCGTGTGTTTGATGGAATTGAACTGCTTTTAAAACGGCTGCGGGCGGATGGGTTTCATCTGGGCGTTGTGACCAGCAGATGCCGGGCGGAGTATGAACGGGATTTTATACGTCTGGGGCTCGACGGATACTTTGATACGGTCGTCTGCGAGGAGGACACGGTGTGCCACAAACCGGAGGCGGAGCCCCTGGAGTGTTATATGAGAAAGGCCGGAGCGAGCCCGGAGGAGGTGCTTTACATCGGGGACAGCATCTACGATATGGAATGCGCCAGGGCGGCGAAGACCGCCTGTGGTCTGGCTCTGTGGGGAGCCAGCAGCGTGAGGCATATCCACGCGGATTATTATTTCCCGGATCCGGCCTCCGTGCGGTCGGTTCTGGAGCGGCTGGACGCAGAGGATGAAGGGAGAAAATGGATTTCCTGGGCCATGGAGCTTCAGTTTATTGCTCAGGCAGGCGTCACTTATTCAAAGGACCGGTTTGACTTGGAGCGGTTTGAACGGATCCGGGAGCTGTCGGGAGAGATCATGAGCGGCTACACCGGCCTGTCAAAGGAACGGGTGACGGATTTATTCTGCAGTGAGACGGGATTTCAGACTCCGAAGCTGGATACGAGAGCTGCCATCATCGAGGATGGGAAGATCCTTCTGGTGAAGGAGATGGACGGACGTTATTCCATGCCGGGAGGCTGGGTGGATGTGAATAAGACGGTGGGAGAGAACGTCGTTAAGGAGACGCTGGAGGAGGCCGGACTTACGGTAGTTCCGGTGCGCGTGGTGGCGCTTCACGATAAGGGACTCCATAACCCGCCGGCATATCCGTACGGTATCTGCAAGGTGTTCTTCTTATGCAAGATCGTGGATGGGGAGTTTTCGGAGAACATTGAGACGGTAGGGAGCGGATGGTTTTCCCCGGATGAGCTGCCGGTGCTGGCCGAGGACAGGAATACAAAGGAGCAGATCGAGATGTGCTTTGACGCGTATGCGGATAAGAATTGGAAGACGGTGTTTGATTGACCGACGGACTCTGAACGGACGACTAAAAGAAAAGCCCGGTATGAATGAACGCAGTGATGGTTCATTTATGCCGGGCCTGGTACTGCATGCACTGTTTCACAGCTCCGGTTCCGGGGCCAGCGTCTTTTCCTGAAGAAATTCCCGTGGAGACACGCCTTCCACCTTTTTAAAGACCTTGCTGAAGTAGCAGGAGGTCTCAAAACCAAGACGGTCGGCCACCTCGTAGATTTTTAAATTCTCTTCCAAAAGCATGACTTTGCTTCTGGTGACCTTCATCTGAGTGATATATTCAGAAAAACCAATGCCGCAGTTTTTCTTGAACAGGACGCTTAAGTAATTGTGGCTGATTCCGAACACGTCAGATACCTCATTCAAGGTCAGGCGCTCCTCGATGTGGTCGTTGATGTAGTGCTTGACATTGGTAACAATATGGTCTTTATACGTTTTCTTGCGCGTTTTCAATATTTCACAGAGCCCATCCCGCAGAGTCTCCATCCATACCGTGATCTGTTCCACGCTGCTGCAGCGGTAAATGGAACGGTAGGAGCCGTTCCAGCCTTTAAAGATCTCGGAGAGATTCACCTCGCCCTCCGGCAGGAGAGACATGGCCAGGTACATAATGTTGCAGGCGCCGTCAATGGCCTGCAGATAGCGGTTGGGATGGGAGGCAAACAGTTCGATGATGGAACTTAACGTCCTGGAGAGTACATCGGTGTCAAATTCTTCAAAGGAACGGATCATATCCCGCTTGAAGATGGACAGATTAAAGGAGCTCTGGAGCGAATTGGCGGAAGAGGACGAGAAGCTGATAACCGGCTGGTTGTCGGAAGCCTTTCTGGCGGCTTCGCGCGCTTCCTGATATGACTCACTGACGGCAAAGGGAGTGCTCACGGCGGTTCCCGCTCCGATTCTTAAGTTCACATTAAAATAGGTATGGACGATGGAACTGGCATCTCCTAAAGCTCTGGCCGTCAGACCGCCCGACTCTTCGCCCGAAGGCAGGCAGAAGATGACTGCAAAATGCTTCTGATCCAGAGACACGAGATGGCATCTGGAGTATCGGGTCAGGACGTCTCGGATCATCTGGAGACAGCCGGAATAGAGCTGGGCCAGCTGTACACGGGTCAATGGGAAGCGGTCAGACTCACAGATTTCACAGCAGGCGGCCTGGTAGGAAAAATCCTGAAATGGAAATTTCAAGTCCCGTGCCTGGAGCTCGAACTGTTCCCGGCTGTCAAATAAATTGTATAAAAGCCGCATAAAAAATTTTTCCGACATACTCTGGTTTAAGAGGACTGCCTGCGGGTCTTCCGCTTTGCGGATATCCTCCAGGCGCTTGACGGCCTTGTTCACGGCGGCTTTCAGGCTGTCTCCACTTAATTCCAGCTTTACCAGGTACTCAACCACTTCATAATGGATTGCTTCCTTTACGAGACCGAATTCCTCATAGCTGGTCAGGACAATAAAAAGTGGGAGCCGGCCATATTTTTCTGAACACAACTTGATGAGCTCCAGCCCGTTCATGACCGGCATCCGGATATCTGTGATGACAATCTGGGGGGAAGTCTCCTCGATCAGCTCCAGGGCATGTTCTCCGTTTGCAGCGATGCCGCAGATCTCGATGCCAAGTCGTTCCCAGTCAAGCATGGATTTGATGCCGATCTGAACGAGCGGCTCATCATCTGCAATCAATAGTTTTATCATGTCTGTTTTTCCACTCCTTCCTCCTTACGGATATAGGGTATCCGAATCGTCATGGTGGTATAGACGCCGGGCTCGCTGGTGATCGTGATTCCGTAGCTGTCACCGAAGTCATACTTGATCCGGTTATTTACATTGCTGATTCCGATGTGCTTAAAGAAATCTGAGCCTTCCGGAGACTCACCGGACATTACTTTTTCAATCGTCTCCTGTGACATTCCGATGCCGTCATCGGTGACGGATAAAACGAGAACTTTCGTCTCACCAGAGCCCTTGGAGGAAGCGAATACCGTAATTGTGCCGGGAGCACGTTTTGGCTCAAGACCGTGAAAGAGGGCGTTCTCGATGAGTGGCTGAAGAGAAAAACGGTGTACCATGCAGCCGAATAAATCTTCAGAAGTAATCTCGTACCGGATAGAGATGCTGCTGCCGTACCGGTACTGCTGAATCTGAAAGTAATCATCTGCCAGCTCCAGTTCTTCCTTAAGTGTAATCATGGATTCGCTTCGTTTGGACACATTCTTTAGCAGCCTGGCCAGTACGGTCATCATGTCCGCAATTCCCGTGGCTCCCTGAATGGTTGCCATCCATTTGACGGAGTTTAAGGTGTTATAGAGAAAATGCGGATTGATCTGGCTCTGCAGAATCTGATATTCCAGATCCTTTTTCTGCCGCTCCTGCTCGATCCTGGTGTTCATTAAGTTCACCACATTCTCTGATAAGTCGTTGATCCCTTTCCCGATTTCTCCCAGCTCGTTTTCCCATTCTATATCGGGATTTTTATCAAAATTTCCGCGGGATATGGAATCCATATTCTGGCGGAGCTGGTGAACCGGCTTTACGATCGTCCGGTTTAAAAAGTACATGAGAACGACACCGAAGGAAAGCGCGGCAAACAGAATTCCAGCGATCATACAGGTATAGAGCGTTTGCTGGGCCCGGTCCCGCCTGACAGACAGGACTTCTGTAAGCTGAAAGTCGGGAATTCCCAGAGAACAGGTGAGAACCGTGCGTTTTCCGAGCCCGGGCAGTATGGCTTCGATGGCTTTGGAAC
>OJKJ01000760.1_pt1 | contig 14846 bp, 10 predicted proteins | sample 1596491 | NCBI WGS metagenome assembly OJKJ01 (sample SAMEA4350160, study PRJEB24818) | metagenome | biome: human; feature: gut; material: faeces | place: Denmark | collected 2013-09 | reverse complement strand
AGCTGGGAAGGGGGGACTGGCGGGAGAGAGTCCGCCAGGAAGCCTGGGGCCGCGCGCGGCCCCAGGCTTTGTGGCTGTCGCCACACAGGGGACCTTAGAAAAGTGCCCGGGAACGTGCGAGCACGCTCCCGGACCCTTCCCTAAGGTCCCCTGCCCGGCTCGTAGTCGGAAAAAATTAAGATATTTTTTATAGTCAAGCCTTGACAGATCATGTATAATATACAGGATATTCGGAGTTTTTTGAGCGGATTTTGCGGCGGCGGGGGTTGGCCGGGAATTAGGGTGAGATGAGATAGAATGATTAAGGATAATCAAAAGACATTGAACCGGCTGCATGTGGTGCTGGACGCGCTGTTTATTGTGGTGACGTACAGCCTGGTGTGGCTGATTATGATCAGCGGTAAGGTGCTGCCTGTGACGGAGGGCGTTGTCCCGGCGCAGTATTATTTCGCAGCGCTGCTTTTTATTGTTCCGGTGTATCTGCTGCTGTACGGCGGATTTCACCTGTATGCGCCGAAACGGGTTCAGGGCCGGCGCCTGGAGTTTGCTAATATCTGTAAGGCCAATATTATCGGCCTGATGCTGATTACGTTTGTGCTGTTTGCAGCGCGTAAGAACGGCTACCTGTACCATTTTTCTACAAAAATGATTCTGGCGTTCTTTGCGCTGAATATTGTGATGCAGGCCCTGGAGCGGAATGCGATCCGCCTGTTCCTGCGTTCCATGCGCTCCAACGGCTTTAATCTGAAACACATTCTGCTGATCGGCTACAGCCGGGCGGCGGAAGGGTTCGTGGACCGGGTCTGCGTTAACCCGGAGTGGGGATATCAGATCCGTGGGATTTTGGACGACCATCAGCCGGCGGGTTATGCCTACAAGGGAGTGGAGGTGCTGGGCCCGATTGCCAATCTGGAGGTGTTCCTGGCGTCCAATACGCTGGATGAGATTGCGATCACCCTCAGCATCAAGGAGTATATGAATCTGGAGGAGATTGTGGCCGCCTGCGAGAAGTCGGGGGTTCACACCAAATTTATTCCGGATTACAATAATATGATACCGACCATACCGTTTATGGAGGACCTGCAGGGCCTTCCGATTATCCATATCCGCCACGTGCCGTTGACGAATATGTTCAACGCCACCATGAAGCGGCTGGTGGATATTGCGGGGGCTGTGTTTGGTCTGGTTATTTTTTCGCCCATTATGCTGGTTACGGCCCTGCTGGTCAAGGTGACTTCTCCGGGACCGGTGCTGTACAGCCAGGAACGGGTGGGACTGCACAACCATACGTTTAAAATGTATAAATTCCGTTCCATGGAGGTCCAGGATCCTAAAAAGGAGCGGAGTCAGTGGACGACTCCTCATGATCCCAGAGTGACCCCCATCGGGAAGTTTATCCGCAAGACAAGCATTGATGAGATGCCGCAGTTTTTCAACATTCTGGTCGGGGACATGAGTCTGGTGGGGCCCAGGCCGGAGCGGCCGCTGTTTGTGGAGAAGTTTAAGGAAGAAATTCCGCGCTATATGATCAAGCACCAGGTGCGTCCGGGATTGACCGGCTGGGCGCAGGTCAACGGCTACCGGGGGGATACCTCCATTACGAAGCGGATTGAACATGACCTTTATTATATCGAAAACTGGAGCCTGGGATTTGATTTTAAAATTATGTTTTTGACGATCTTTAAGGGCTTTATCAATAAAAACGCATATTAATTGTATGGGAAAACACATACTATTGATACCCAAGTGGTGTGCGCGGCAGGTATGATGGTGCACGCGCAATGGAATGAGGATGACGCATGAATCGTGAGTTTGAGAGTGGAAATGGATTTGATCAGGAGGAGATGAACGGCGCAGGGCAGAGCCGCCGCAGACCGGCGGCTGGCCGGCAGGCGGACAGCGCTGCCGCGGGCAGGCCGTCGGGTATAGAGCGCTCGGCGAGGCCGGCAGGCGGGGATTCGGCTGGCCGTACATCCGGAACCTATAGGACGGCGGGCCGCGCGGAGTACGGTGCGGGAAGCCGCGCTGCCGGAGGTGCAGCGCCGTCCGGGAGCAGAGGTCAGATGGCGGGCGGAAGCGCTGTTGCCGGAGCGAGAACCCAGGCAGCAAACGGAAGTACCGCCGCCGGAACGAGAACCCAGGCAGCAAACGGAAGCACCGCCACTGGGCCAAGAACCCAGTCCCCTAACGGAACCACGGCCGGTTCAAGACCCCAGACGCCCGGTGCAGGCGCAACCGGCGCCCGGCGCGCCGGGCAGCCCGGCAATGTTCCGGGAACCGCCACTGCGGCAGGCAGACAGGGCGCAGCCGCGGGGCAGCGCGCTGCCGGTGGAGACCGCCCGCGTTTTAAAGGCGAGACTGGCGGGGCTGCAGGCGCCAGAGCGGCCGGAAACGGAACCGACGGCTGGATCGATCTGGATGAGAGCGGCCCAAAGACGGACCGCAAAGGCGGCGGCTCCGGAAACGGAGGCAACCGCGGAACCGGCGGAGGCCGGGGAAATGGCGGGGGAAGCGGCAAGCAGAGCTCAGAGAACCGCTATTGGCGCAAAGTGATGATCGGCGTGATCGTGGTGGAGCTGCTGTTCCTGGCATTACTGTTCCTGGTGATCGTGCCCGTCAAAAAGAAGCTGAACTCGATTCAGCGCAACCCCAACATCAACATGGCGGAGATGACGAACCCGAACCTGTCCTACGAGAAAGTGGAAAGTATGAAGGGGTTCTGGACCGTGGCGCTGTTCGGCGTTGACAGCCGGAACAATTCCCTGGGCAAGGGGAACAACGCGGACGTAAACATTATCTGCAACATAAATCAGGATTCGGGCGAGATCAAACTGGTCAGCGTGTTCCGCGATTCGTATCTGAACATAGATGAGGAAGGAAGCTATAATAAGATCAACCAGGCGTATTTCAAGGGTGGCCCGGATCAGGCGGTCAAGGCGCTGAACCGGAACCTGGATCTGGAGATTGACGATTATGCCGTGTTCAACTGGAAGGCCGTTATCGACGCCATCAACATTCTGGGCGGTGTGGACATCGAGCTGAGCAAGGCGGAGTTCTACTACATCAATGCATTTATCACAGAGACGGTGCAGGCCACCGGAGTCGGCTCCGTACAGCTGACCCACGCGGGCATGAATCATATGGACGGCGTTCAGGCGGTGGCTTATGCCAGACTGAGAAAGATGGACACGGACTTTGCCAGAACGGAGCGCCAGAGAAAGGTCATTCAGCTGGCCTTTGACAAGCTGAAAAAGGCAGATTTTGCGGTTGTGAACAACGTTATGGAGGTTGTGCTGGGCCAGATCGAGAGCAGCGTGGACTTAAACGATCTGATCCCCCTGGCGAAAACCGTGACCAAATTCTATATCGGGGAGACAACAGGCTTCCCCCAGGCCAGAGGCGACCTCAACATGGGGAAAAAGGGCGACTGCGTAATTCCGCAGACGCTGGAGAGCAATGTGGTGCTGCTGCATCAGTTCCTGTTTGGGGATGATAATTACGAGCCCAGTGAAATGGTTAAAAAGATCAGTTCCAAGATTGCGGCGGACTCGGGACTTTATAAAGAAGGCAAACCCATAGACCACGTGGGCACGGACGGCGGATATATTCCCAAACCGACCCAGGCGCCCAAGGCCACAACGGCTGCGGAGACGGAGGAGGAGAACGAGGAGAAAACCACCGCGTTCGAGACGGAACCCGGTATTATCGACGGGGAATTCCCGGACGGCCTGGAGCTGGAAACAGACGAATTCGGCAATGTGATCGACCCGCCGGAGGACGAAGATCCGCGGTACCCGGGCGGAACCGGGACATACCCTGGCGGAGGAACCGGCAGCTACCCGGGAGGTGGAACCGGCACATATCCTGGCGGTGGAACCAGCGCGTATCCGGGAGGCGGAACCAGCGCGTATCCCGGCGGTGGAACCAGCGCGTATCCGGGAGGCGGAACCAGCGCATACCCCGGCGGAGGAACCGGCAGCTATCCGGGAGGCGGAACCAGCGCATACCCGGGAGGCGGAACCAGACCGTCACAGCCCGGCAGCGACAGGCCCACGTCTTCCAGCACGGCGGCTTATCCGGGCGCAGGGGCGACAACCTCACCGGACGATGTATCCGGCCCCGGAGCGGCGACGGCGCCCACCAGGTCCCCATACAACAATAACCCGACTGTACCTTCGACCACCAGGGCGTCGGAACCCACGGAGAGCAACAGCACGGGAGGTCCCGGATCAGTGATTTTGGGCCCGGGCGGGAACGGTTGAACCGGTGAATAAAATACAGAACCACGTGCCACAGGGCGCCAGCACAAGCTGGCGCCCTGTTTGGCTGTGGACTCAGAAATATTCGGGAATTTCTCAGAGGCACGAAAGCCTTCTGGAGAGGAACGCGATAAACTGCTGTTCGCGCAGGTTCAGCTCGTAGAGCTGGGACTTGATCAGACAGATTGCCACCGGTTCGCCGTCCGCCAGGGGTTTGCTGACGCAATCCATGGTTTCCAGGTTGCCCGGATGGATGAGCCCGGCTAACAGGTAACCGCCCTTGCAGACCGCGTCGTAGGATGTGCCCCGGTCCGACACATAGAGGGTATTTTGCCGCCCGTCCGACAGGCTGAGGCGGTCGTCGGTGTCCAGATTGACGTCCGTCACAGTGGGGTAACAGCTTAAGTCCGCCCTGGTTACCCGGGCGGCGCCCGCCAAAGGGTGGGAGCAGGACATGTACACATGCATGGGAATGTGCTGCTTCATTACGGTGAAATCCAGCTTGTAATCGCTGGCCAGCTGGCTGTATTTGGGAAGCTGGCTTTCCAGCATCATCAAAATGCCGATCCGGCAGCGCCGGTTCACGATGCCGGTCATGGTCTCCTTCAGACCGCTTTCCAGAAAGGTGTCGCTGCATTTGGCGGGATAGAGCTCTTTGTAATCCAGAAAATATTGGAAAATGTTGGAGGACGGGGTGCAGCAGATGGTCAGCGTGTTCCGGTCCCGGAAAATATCGGGCACGTCCAGAATACTACTCCAGTTTTTTACAATTTTTTCGGCATTTTCCAGAAAATACCGCCCCTCGTCGGTGGCGGTTAGGCCGGAGGGCGTGCGGATGAACACGGCATAGCCGATCTCGCTCTCCACGTTTTTGATGATACTGCTCAAGTGTGACTGGGAAATGTACACGTTCTGGGCCGCCTTGTTGATGGAGCGGCATTTGTAAGCCTCCAATATGTACGCCAGGTTTTTGATATCCATAAGATTCCCATTGCCCCCCGCTTATCTGTATTTGAGATAACCTATCCACGATCCGTATTAGTAAAACCATCCGTCATATGCTAAGATTGATGATACAAGACCGGCAGCCGCAGGCCGTCGATCAGGGATACGTTTCCCTAATTATAACATAAAAAGCCGGGCCGGCAAGGGAATTCAAAGGCAAGGGAAGCTTTCTTCTGCAGAGAAGGCAGCCCGAACATAGGAGGGTAACAAATGAGTAAGAATGTAGCTGTAGCTGCTGCGCGGGATGGAAAAAAATCCCGTGTGGACAGGATACTGGACTCCATCGAACGCGCTGGAAACGCTCTGCCCCATCCGTTCATTCTGTTTATGATCCTGTCCGGCATCATACTGGTATTGTCGCTTGTCATGTCCCGGGCCGGGGTCTCTGTGACCGCCCTGTCCGCCACCAACGGAGGCAGCGAGACTGCTGAGACGGTGTTTACCATTCAAAACCTGGTGACCAAAGACTATCTGTTAAATCTGGTCATCAATTTCCCGCAGACCTTTATCTCCTTCGGCCCGTTAAAGACCGCCCTGGTGGTGATCATCAGCATCGCGGTGGCGGAGCGCTCCGGCCTGCTGTCCGCGTTTGTGCGCCGGGTCCTGCTGGGGGCCTCCCCCACCTGGATGATGCTGATCATCGCCTTTATCGCGGTCAACGGCAATCTCCTGGCGGACGTGGCCGTGGTGGTGTTGCCGCCGCTCTCCGGCGCGATTTTCGCCGCCATGGGCTTTAACCCCTGGCTGGGAATCACCCTCTCCTACATCGGAGCCACGGCTGCCAACTCGGCCACCATCGTGATCACCAGCACGGACATCAACCTGGCCGCCGTGACCCAGCAGATCACCGGAAATCTGGGGATCAGCGCCCCGGTGAATCCGCTGATGAACTGGTATTTCATCATGGTCAGCACGTTCCTCATCACGATCACTATGGTGGTGGTCAGCAAAACCATCATGAAGAACAAGCTTCCGCTGCGGGACCCCAACGCCAACTTAACCGGCGGGGGGAGCACGCTGATCTCGGACAGCCAGCTGACGCCGGCCGAGCTTAAGGGCCTGCGGGCCGCGGGGATTTTTTCCCTGGTCTATTTCGGCCTTCTGGCCTTTATGACCATTCCGTCCGGCGGCCTGCTCCGGTCCCCGGAGGGCACCATTCTGCCCACGTCGCCGTTTTTGAACGGTCTGGTGATGATCATCACCCTGTACTTCATTTTTGCCGGTATCATTTACGGCAAGGTGTCGGGAAGCCTGAAAAGCCTTCAGGACCTGCCGGACATGATGGCGAAAGGAATCACGGATGTGTCCGGGTTCATTGTCATCATCCTCAGCGCCAGCATCATGATCCAGGTATTCTCGGACAGCCACATCGGCGATATGATCGGCGCTGCCGGCGGCCAGTTCCTCAAGGACTTTAACATCGGCCCCACCGCCGCCCTGGTGGGACTGATCCTGATCACCATGTTCTCCAACCTGTTTGTGATCAGCGGACTGACCAAATGGCTCCTGTTTGCGCCGGTGTTCATCCCGCTGTTTGCGTCCATCGGCGTGTCCCCCGCGGTGATCCAGATGACCTACCGGATCGGCGACGCCATCACCAACTCGATCTGCCCGATGAACGCCATGCTGGGCGCGATTATCGGTTATTACACGCTCTGGAAACCCAAGGGCTACGGCAAGGTGGGCCTGGGAACTATCATGGTTCTGGCGCTGCCCTACACTGTGGCCATCGCCGTGGTGCTGATCCTGCAGTTCCTGGTCTGGATGCTGTTTAAGCTCCCGTTGGGACCCGGCGCGGGAGTCTTTATGTAAATCATGCAGCTATGAAACGGAGGAATCTATGCCTTTCAAACATAATAACATTGTAGAGACGCACGTCTTGGAGGTCCGGGAGCTTGGAGGACCGGGAAAACGCCGCTGGAAGGAAATTCTGGTGGAGTACCCGGAGATTTCCTTTGGCCCGGGGCAGTTTGTCATGATCCGAATGGACTGCGGCCCCACCTGCTGGGCTTATCCCTACATGCTTCAGAAACGCACGGATCAGGGATTTGCGGTCTGCGCGGTGGAACATTCATCCCTGTATGAGGCGCAGCCCGGAACTCCGCTGGTGGTCTGGGGAGCCAACGGCCGCGCGGTGCGGCTGGGTCCGGATGCGGTTGTCCTGTCCCAGTCCGCCACCTGGTTTCTCGCCGCTCCATTTCTGGAAGCGGAGCCCCGGTGCAGGCAGATCGTGCTGTGCGATCCGATGGACAGGGAATTTCTGAAAAAAAATCCGTCCGCACGCCCGGTGGAATCGGTGGAGGAGATGGCGCGGGAGCTGGAGCAGGCCCGCCCCGGCGCGGTGGCCGCCGCGCTCAACATTCCTGTCCTGCTTAAGCTTACCGCTATCTGGGACCGGCCGCAGCATCTGCCTTTTGACGTGTTCGCCGCCACCAGGATCAGCTGCGGGGTGGGAGGCTGCAAGAGCTGTTACCTGCACAGCCAATCCATCCGGCTGGGAATACCCGTGTGCTGCAGCGGCCCCTACCTGCCCTACGAGCGGGTGGACTTTGAGACGGACCGCCGCTGTTTCCACACATTTGAATAGACAGGGGGAACGATATGGCTGACTTATCTGTCCGCATTCCCGTGGGAAAACGGGAACTGTGCTTTAAAAATCCGATCATGCCGGCCGCCGCCGGGCTGGGCGATCTGATCGAATACGGAAAATACTATGATTTGAGCAGGCTGGGCGCGCTGATGCCCAATTCCATCATGATGGAAAGCGGTTCGGTCTCCAGAGCCAGGAAGCTCTACGGCGCGGAGTACGGCTACATCACCTCCCTGGGCAGCAACAGCCTGGGCGTGATGGAATTTGTGAAAAAGATCGCCGTGCACCTGCCATGGCAGGAATCCCCTCTGATTCTGAACCTGAAGGCCGAGGACCTGGAGGGGCTGGTAAAGCTGGCCGGTACCGCGGCGGGCTGCCGGGAGGTGGCGGGAATCGAGATCAACATGAACTGCCCCTACTCCATGGCGGCCACGGACCCGCGCCAGTATTGGCGGGATTACGGGTGGCTGCGGGAAATGATCCGGGGCGTCCGGGAGGCCGCGGGGGAGAAGCTTCTGATCATCAAGGTGCCCACCACCATGGTGGACGTGGAGGACATCGCCGCCATTGCCAGGGAGTGCGGGGCGGACGGGTTTACCTCCTTCGGCGCGCTGACCGGCTGCGCCATCGACGTTCACAGCCGTGAATTCCGCTGCGGAAACAGCGGCAGCGGCGGCTACTGCGGTCCGGGCCTCAAACCCCTGGCCCTGTGGAGCTGCAGCCGGGTGCACAAGGCCGTGGACATCCCCATTTTCAGCGCAGGGGGTGTGACAAATGCCGATGATGTGATCGAGCACATCATGGCCGGGGCCTGGATGGTGCAGGTGGGCTCCGCCAATCTGACCAGGCCGGATTTTATGCCCCGCCTGATCGAATCCCTGGACCGCCGTCTGGACGAGCTGGGAATCCGCTCCCTGGATGAAATCCGGGGCTGTGTGAAGCCGCATTAAGCGTTTTAAAAGGCCGCTGCCTGGCTTTTGGGGCAGCGGCTTTAAGATTTTAGGGTTTTCTAATAAAAATGTCACAAATTTATCACATTTCATTGATAAACTTATTCCCAGAATCGGAACAAATGAGAATGTTCAGAGAAAGGGGTGCGTGTTCATGTATGAGAATGGACAGCAGTATGAAAATGGAATGAATTACAGCCAGGGTCCGCAGCAGGGCCCGGGTTCTTACAATAACCCAGGGGGCGGAGCGCCGCGGCCGGGCGGTCCGTCCAGGCCGCCCCGCAGGAAGAAGGGGGGAACGGTCAAGAGAGTGGCCGGTCTCATCGCAGGCGCAATTCTGTTCGGCGGCGTGTCGGGCGTCACCATGGTGGGTGTAAATATGGCGGCCGCCAGTTTTCTGCCCCAGGCCGTGTCTGCGCCTGAGGGAACCGCGGAAACGGAGGAGCAGAAGCCACAGGAGACCCAGACGCCCGGCCAGGACAACGGGAGTATTGAGAATATCCAGCCTCCGGCGGGGAAATTTTATGGCAACGGCGGAGGGCCCTACAGCTCCGGCGGTGTGGACGTGTCCTCCATCGTGGAGGAGGCGATGCCCTCTGTGGTGGCGATCACCAGCCTGATGGAGTATCAGAGCAATGATCCCTACTCCTGGTTTTTCGGGGGCGGCGGCACGCAGACCTACGAGGTGCCCAGCAGCGGTTCCGGCATCATCGTGGGGGAGAACGACAAGGAGCTGTTGATTGTGACCAACAATCACGTGGTGGCGGACTCCAAGGAATTGAAGGTGGCGTTTATCGACGACGAGGTGGTGGAGGCGGCCGTCAAGGGTACGGATTCCGACTCCGATCTGGCGATCATCGCGGTACCGTTGGAAAATATCCCGCAGGAGACGCGGAACAAGGTCCGGGTGGCGAAGCTTGGAGACTCCGACGCTCTTAAGGTAGGGCAGGGCGTGATCGCCATCGGCAACGCCCTGGGTTACGGCCAGTCGGTGACCGTGGGTTACGTCAGCGCGCTGAACCGGGAGGTGCGCACCTCTGAGAATAACACCAGGACGCTTCTGCAGACGGACGCGGCCATCAACCCCGGCAACAGCGGAGGCGCCCTTGTGAATATGAAGGGCGAGGTGGTCGGTATCAACGCGGCCAAGTACGCCTCCACCGAGGTGGAGGGCATCGGCTACGCCATTCCCATTTCCAAGGCTGAGGACATCATTGGCGATCTGATGAACAAAAAGACCCAGACCCAGGTGGCCGAGGAGAAAAGGGGATATCTGGGAATTCAGGGTATCACCGTGGACATGGACACTGCCAAGGCCCTGGGTATGCCCGAGGGCGTGTATATTTACAAGATTCTGGAGGACGGGGCGGCAGCCGGTTCCGGTCTGTTTGAGAAGGACATTATCACCAAGTTCGACGGTCAGTCGGTGAAAACCATGGCGGATCTGCAGGAGGTGCTCACCTCCTACGAGGTTGGGGAGACGGTGGATTTGACGGTGCAGTCGCTTCAGGACGGGCAGTATGTGGAGCACAAGGTGCCGGTCACCCTGGCCCCCATGCCGGCGGATGAGCAGTAGGACAGCTCCATTTATTGAAAATGCTTCCTCTTGTTAGGGGAGGCATTTTGTTATATACTAAGAGGAACGGAGACTCTATTTTTGAGAAGCAGAGAGGAGAAATACTTTGGGAGAGAGCGATAAGAACCAGGATGAGATAAAGGAAAATCCCGCCGGTCCGGAGGACAAGGGCCAGGCGCGGGATGACGATCAATATGAAAAGGTATGTTACATATGCCGCAGACCGGAGAGCAAAGCGGGAACCATGATCTCCATGCCCGGGGGTATGAACCTCTGTCACGACTGCATGCAGAAGGCATTTGACACGGTGACCAAGAGCGGCATGGACCTCTCCAAGCTGCCCGGGATGCCGTATATGAACATGAATCTCAACGAGATGAATTTAAACCAGCCCGGTATGGAGATTCCCAAGAAGCAGAAGATCCGCAAGAAAGCGGACAAACAGCCGGCGCTGTCCATGAAGGATATCCCGGCGCCGCACCAGATCAAGGCCCGGCTGGACGAGTACGTGATCGGCCAGGAGAAGGCTAAGAAGGTGGTTTCCGTGGCCGTTTACAACCACTACAAGCGCGCGTTCCTGGATGGGAAGCCTGAGGAGGAGACCGTTCCCGGGCCGGATGAGGAAGTGACCATCGAGAAATCCAACATTCTGATGATCGGCCCCACGGGCAGCGGCAAGACGTATCTGGTGAAAACCCTGGCCCGGCTGCTGGACGTGCCCCTGGCCATCGCGGACGCCACCTCCCTGACGGAGGCGGGGTATATCGGAGACGACATCGAGAGCGTGGTCAGCAAGCTGCTGGCCGCTGCGGACAACGATGTGGCGCGCGCCGAAAAGGGCATCATTTTCATCGATGAGATCGACAAGATCGCCAAGAAAAAGCAGACCAACACCCGGGACGTCAGCGGCGAATCCGTGCAGCAGGAGCTGCTCAAGCTGCTGGAGGGCAGCACGGTGGAGGTGCCGGTGGGGTCCAACCAGAAGAACGCCATGACGCCCATGGCTACGGTCAATACGGACAATATCCTGTTTATCTGCGGCGGCGCGTTTCCAGACCTGGAGGAGATCATTAAGGAGCGGCTGACCAAAAAGTCCTCCATGGGCTTCGGCGCGGTGCTGCGGGATACCTTTGACAAGGATCCCAACCTGCTTAGCTACGTGACCAACGAGGATTTGCGGACCTTTGGCATGATCCCGGAGTTCCTGGGACGCCTGCCCATGACGGTGACCCTTCAGGGGCTGGACCGGGATATGATGGTGCGCATCCTCAGAGAACCGAAGAACGCCATCACCAAGCAGTATGAGAAGCTGCTGGCCATGGACGAGGTCCGGCTGGTGTTTGAGGACGACGCCCTGGACTGGATCGCCGGGGAGGCCATCAAGCGGGGCACGGGCGCCAGAGCGCTGCGGGCCATCCTGGAGGAGTTCATGCTGGACATCATGTATGAGATCCCCAAGGACTCCAACATCGGCTCCGTGGTGGTCACCCGTCCGTACCTGGAGAAGAGCGGCGGGCCGCTGATCCGAATGCGCGGCTGATATTACACGGATGATACTCATAAGTTTGTATCCGCAATTTTTTCCGCGGATTTATTCCCTCAGATGAAGAAATGTCTGGAACAGATCCAGCGCGCCATACCCCCACTCGCGGTTGGGGTAGGACAGCGCTGGATTTCGTTTTGCTCCCCGGACCAGGTAGGAGCGGATGGCCGCCTCGCTCATGGAGCGGTCGTTTCCCTCCACAAACCCCCAGCTCATCAGGTTGGCCACCGCTCCGGCGGCGTGGGCGGCGGCCACGGAGGTGCCGGTGCGGCGCGTCATGGGTACGGTGTCCGGAGGGCCGGTGAGGGCGGGGCCGTACACATCCACGCCGGGAGCCGCCAGGTCCGGCTTGATCACGTTGGAGAGGGTGTAGCCGCGGCTGGAGTGGATGTAGATGCTGTTGTTGAGGTGGTTGTAGGCGCCGATGGTCAGGGGCGACGGAGAGTTTCCCGGCAGCGTGATGGTGTTGTTGGGGCTGGGATTGAGAAACACCGTCTGGTCGGAGATGAAGCCCTCCACGGGCAGCCACATGTGATAGCTCCCGGTGAAAAACTGGGAGTTGTAGACCCGGATGCGCCAAATGCCCACGGTGGGTTCTTCGAACCGCATGAAGATCAGCTGGCGGCCGGTGAGGGCCTCGATCAGCTGGTAGTTGACGGTGATCACCGTATCCTCCAGCAGAAAGGGGATGCGGGTCTCATTGCCGGAAATGATGGGAATCCGGCTGATGGCCTCCCCGGTGGGGGAGACGAAACCCACGGAGTAGGTGTCCGAGTTGGTGGCCCACAGTTCCAGCACGAATCCCCGGCGGGATTCCTCCTCCCCCACGCGGATTTCCACATCCTGGTAGGGCTCGTCGGAGGGGATAATGCCCTCGAAGTGATGGGACAGGCCGGTCTCATTTCCCGCGGCGATCACGGCGGAAAAGCCCAGGAAGCGGGTTACGTCCTGGATTGAGGTGCTTAAGGGCGAGAGCCCCTCATGGCTTCCCATGTTGGAGCCCAGGGCGATGAGAATGACCAGGGGCATGCGGTAGCGGTGCGCCATGACCCGCAGGTATTTAATTCCCATCATGATGTCGTTTTCCTGAAATGCGGTGGCGTCTTCCGGGATCAGATAGTAGTCCCGGAGGTAGCGCTTGGCCTGCTTCAGTTTGACCACCACCAGGCTGCACTCCGGAGCTGCCCCGGTGAAGGAGTCGTCCGGCAGCGATCCCCCGGCGGCGATCCCCGCGATAAAGGTGCCGTGGCCGTTGGTATCCCGGGAGGGAACCAGGGACAGCGGATCGTCGGAGGCCAGGGCTTCGTTGATCTGTTCTTCGGTGAATTCGGTGCCGTAGGACGCTCCGCTCATGCGAAAATAGTCCGGCACGCCGGGGGGGAGTTCATCCGTATCCACCGGCAGGGTCTGATCCCAGATTCCCAGTATTCGGGTGGTGCCGTTGGGTTTGCGGAACAGGCGGTTGGTGTAGTCGATGCCGGTATCCAGAAAGCCGATCATGGTGCCCGCGCCCTTGTTTGCCAGGGCCGGCGTGTTGAAGGTGGAGAGAATGCCGGAGGCGTCCATGCTGGAGGTGTCCAGGGGGGTGAACAGATTGGGAATGCTGTAGTAAGCATACTTCTCCAGAGAAAGGGGAAGGATGCTGTTTAGAGGGACGTAAAAGATCGCGTAATTTTGCGTGACGAATTCCGTGCAGGCCCCGGAGAGCAGAGGGCCGGTGGGGGAGAGCACATTCTGGCTGCTGTAGTTGTAGATGAAATCCGCGTAGTCCTCGGAAGCCGGGTTAAAGGGACAGAGTGCCATAAATTGCCTCGCAGTCCGGGCGTTTCTACTATTATATGCGAAATTTTAGAAACGTTTCACTGGACGGTGGGTGGAGAACATAGTAAAATAATGGTAGTTGTTTGGCGGGTCTGCGTCTTTGGCGGGAATATTTTCCCTGACTGTGAGGGCGTGGACGGTTGTGAAGAATGATTTGGATGGGAAAAGGAGGCGGAGCGATGTACGGTTGGCTGATTGGAGGATTGACGGCTCTGGATTTGGGGATTAAACAGGTGATTGAGGATCAGGAGGATGAGACGTTTCCGCGGGATCTGCCCTGCGCGAAGGGGTGGATCAGGCTGTATAAGAACCATAACAGCGGATTTCCGTTTGGGGTGCTTAAGCAGAAGCCGGAGCTGGTGAAGGGGATTCCGCTGATGGTGGTGTCCGCGCTGGTGGGGGGACTGGTGGCGTTGATGGAACGGAAGGATTCGGCGGTGGAACGGATTGGGCTGGCGGTGACCATTGGGGGAGCGCTGAGTAATCTGTATGACAGGATTTTTAGAGGGTATGTGGTGGATTATTTTAGCGTGCAGTGGAAGGGATTGAAGAAGGTGGTGTTTAATCTCGGGGATATGTTTATTTTCCTGGGGGCGATGATGATTGTGGGGGCGCAGGTGGTGAGGAGTTTAAAGGGGGAATGAGGAGGATGGGGAGTTCCTGGGCGGAGGCTTGGGGGCTCTTTTTTTGAGCGCGAAGGGGGACGCGCCGGAACGGGAGGGCAGACGGGGTACGCGCCGGAACGGGAGGCAGACGGGGTACGCGCCGGAACGGGGCGCAAACGGATGAGCGCGCAGGGGTGGAAAACGAAGCGCAGGGGCTAAAGCCCGGGGAGGGAGAAAAGCAGGGCACCGGCTCTATTCGCGGAGAAACTCTGAAGAGCTTTCTCCGCTCAGGTCGCCTGAAATCGTGTTTTGGAGAACACGATTTCTCCCAGGATTTTGCGCTCCCCGGACGTAAGTCCCTGCGGTCCGCAAAGCAATCGCCCCGCGAAGCCCTTTTGCTGCACCCCGATCCGCCGCTGGGACTTCCGGGAGTGGGAGGAGGAGAGTGGGAGGAGGGGAGGAAGCTGTGGGACTTCCGGGAGTGAGAGGGGGGGAAG
>OJKJ01000757.1_pt1 | contig 14888 bp, 19 predicted proteins | sample 1596491 | NCBI WGS metagenome assembly OJKJ01 (sample SAMEA4350160, study PRJEB24818) | metagenome | biome: human; feature: gut; material: faeces | place: Denmark | collected 2013-09 | reverse complement strand
CTTCTCCTGGGCGCGGATCAGCAGGTCTTTGCCATGACCCATACCTACCTGAAGGTCATTCTCCTGTTCTCCCCTGCCTTTATCCTGAACCACACCCTCCTCGCCTTCGTCCGGAACGACGGGGCGCCTCAGCTGGCCTCCCTAGCCATGCTGGTGGGCAGCCTGTCCAATGTCCTGTTGGACTATCTGTTCATCTTCCCCCTGGATATGGGAATCTTCGGCGCTGTGCTGGCCACGGGGATCGCCCCTGTCATCAGTATGGCCATCCTGCTGCTCCACCGGCTCCGCCCATTGCAGCGCCTGCGTTATCTGCTGACTCCGCCACGGCCTCCATGCCGGCTGCAGCCACTGACGCTCCGCCTCCGGACCCCTTCTTTCCGGATATCAGGTTCGTAAAGGCCTTAAAAGCATTGGCCAGACTCATCAGCTTCCCGATAATCGTATTAATGACCTTAATCACCGGTGTCAGGACATTGATGAGACCCTGACCGATTGTGGCCTTTAAGCTGTCAAACTGCAGCTTCAGTATCCGGACCTGGTTGGCCCACCCATCAGCGGTTCGAACAAAGTCCCCGGATGCCAGGGTAAGCTGGTCTTGCACAAACTTGTACCGCAGGGCGACCTTCTCTGCCTCGGACATTTTGGCGGTTACTTTCCCGTATCCATTGGCCAGGGCATAGCTGTCAAGGGCACTCTGCGTCATGACAATGCCCAGGTCTTTAAGGGTTTCCGTTTCTCCTGTGAACACGGATTTCAGCTTTGTATAGGCCTCGTCCTGACTGATGTTGTAAAACGACGCCACGTCGCCAGCCAGCCCCGTCAGTGCCGTGGCCATCTCATAAGCTTGCTTTTCGCCAAAGCCAAATGCCTTCGCCATCGCTCCGAAGGTTCCAGTGAACTTCTTTGCCATCGTCTCTGATAAACCAAATTGCACCGCCGCATTCTTTGCGAAGTCATCAATCTGCTTTGACATGCGTGGGAACGTTACATCAACAACGTTCTGCACTTCCTGCAGGTCGGAGCCCAATTCGATGCACTGTGCACCAAAATCTACCAGCTTCTTAACTGCAAAGGCAGCCGCAAGGGCCGCACCGGCTTTCTTGGCCAGCCCCTGGATGCCCTTCATCTGCTTGTCAAAATCGTTTTTATTTACTACAAGGTCAAGACCAATCTGACCAACGCTGTCAGCTGCCATTTACATCACCTGCCTTTATCTCAACCACCTCCGCATATTGCCGCCATCATACTTTCAAGATAGTTCATCTGCAGCTCATAAGTCTGCGGCTCCTGTCTGGTGCGTTCCGCCTTCCGGTTCCGCCACTCGTCATAAATCCGCTTCTGCTCCCTGGTAAAATGCTTGATTACATCTTTATCTGTCTCCGACCGGATGGCCACTATGCGCCCTAAAGCCGTCTCCGGTGCAAGACCGGCCAGGAGGGATTTAAACTCATCCCAGCTGACCGATTCAAACTCTTTCGTTCTGATGCGCAACCCGTACTGTGATAAGAAACTGGATATAATCAAGTCCCAGTCTCCGAATAAATCATAGTACGGGTCACTGCTCTCCCGGCTGTTCATCCTCCCCTATAATCAGTCCGACCGCCTCCTGAACGACGACAAGCAAATCGTTGAATCCCAGTTTCAACTTCTCAATCTCTCTCTTGGATTTTTCAGGGAATATCAAATCATATGTTTCCAGGATTTCATTCACTCCCGGCTCTGCGCCTCCCATCAAACCCATTACTTTCAGCATGGTCGGGGCATCTGCATTTACTTCCAGGTGTTTTCCTTTGATTACCAGTGCAGGATTACCTTCAAATGTCAGTTTCTCGGTAATATCAACTACTCTTGCCATCTTTTTTTCTCCTTTTCATTACGCAGCCGGCGTGAACGAGGGCTTGCCATAGCAGGTTACTTCAAACTCCAATGTATCCAGGGCTGTACTGTCTCCGCCTCCGGGCGTCGTTACGTTTACAACGCAGTCAAATTTCATCTTTGCACCGGATACCATTTCCCACTCAAATTTCGTCATTGCATCCTCACCCATGCACAAGGCAAGACTGGCAATATAATCATTGCCCGGATCGCCCACGCTCCTTTTACCCTGAAACGAAAAGCTGAGCTTCTTCCCCGTCACCGCCGACTTCGCCCATCCCTCCGCGTCCATCGCATACCACTCATCCGTTGTTCCATCAATCGTCGGTGCAAAGTTGGTTAAATCTTTCGGCACTACCATTTCCGCGTCTGTACTAAGCAGACCGGCCGTACCAAACTTAAATTTGTTATTATGTACCGGATATACTGTTCCGTTCATTTATTTCCTCACTTTCTGCTATAAATAAAATCCAGCCATATCACATATTCGTACACTCCACTATCATCCGTACCGACATCCTGCGGCTCTGGGACCATCAGACGCAGGTAATTGATGTGGGTGTCTCTTATGGACAGGCTGGTTACACTTTTAAGTTTCTCAAACAGCCCATAGGCTGCCGCTTCAGCCGCTCCCTTGTCCTTGCACCAATGCACAAGCAGGGATACCGGCTTTATGTCATAGGTGGTGCAGTTTACCCCGCCCAAAGCAATATTCGGCATCCCGCTGGTTGGACGGCTGTACACGCCGATGGACTTCTGCTTCTTTCCGTCCATCTTGCCGATGTAGACACGATCTGCTTCGGCGATTCCCAGGCTGATAATGTATTCCTGGATGTCTTTCAACAACAGCATCACACACCACCCACTTTCTTGTAAAACTGTTTAAAGGCCTTCGGGGCAAAATTTGCTTTGCTTCCACCAGACTCCCAGTCTTCATACCAGTGCCCCTTCGCATTCGGATTTTCTTTTGTCTGGAAATTATATTCCGGATGATAATAAAGGCGCCGGGCATAAGGTGTGCTGGATATCAACGTGACCTTACCGTCTTTTGCTTCGCTATAATCCACAAAGGTGCTTTCATTTTGCAAGTTTCCGGTATCAAACGGGAATACCTGTGCCTGAACCACCTCCGTATGCAGAGCCTCACCGGTCATCTCCAGCGCTGTCACCGCTGCCTGGGAGAGTTGCCGAAGTCGTGGAAAGTTCATCTTTACCGTTGATTTCACCTGCATCAGATTACCTCCAATATGCAATAGTTCACGGTCCCGTCCGGGTTCCTGGCCTTCATCCCCTGTTCAATCCTCCGCTCCTCCCCGAACACAGTCACCGTGCCGCCGCTTAAGGACGGCATCTCCGGCGCGATATCACCGGGAAACATGGCCGTACCGGTTACCTGCACCAGCTTCTTCTCGGCAGTCAGGATGGTCTTGGACCGGTCCTGGAAATTGCACACCAGGTCTGCATCCAGCACATGCTTCGGTGCTCCCTGATTGTTAAGCTCTTCTGATTCCAGATGTATCTGCACAGGAACCCTGCAGAGTCGTTTTGGAACCAGACATGGGTATTTCATCCTCTCACCTCGCTAACCGGCAGCACAGGCCTGTCTGTGACAGCAGAGTATATACGTCACGCCGCATTGCCACGCCCTTATCCGTGAATACATTCCAGCTCTGCCCGAACTGTGCCGACACACCATTGATACTGTAACCCTGCAGGATAGTGTTAATTTCGTCGGCATTCTCAGTCTCAAAGTCCGCCTGCTGGCAGACCACTTCCCGAATAACCTCTTGTTGGAACTCCGTCAGATTGGAAAATCCCTGGCCCACAATCCTGTTGTAGGTCAGAGAATCAATATGGCGGGATGCCTGCCGCAGGGTCCTCTCCAGATCGTCCGGCGGAATCACCGTGCCCTTATAGACAACATGGTAATATTCCGGCGTTACATAAGCTTCATAGGGCATATCACTCCACCGCTTTCTTGCTCTCTGCCTTCTTCGGCTGCTCCGGCTTCGTGGCCCGGAGCGTTTCAATCTCAGCTCTCAGGTTCTCAATTTCTGTCCGGAGTCCGGCAGCTACCCCCTGAAGACGTTCAATTTCTTTTACCGCCTTCATATGCTCTTCATACGGTACCGTCTTACCTCTTCCATAGGCGATAACATTGCCATCATCGCCCAGGATATCAAATCCGCTATCCTGGTAGCCCTTTTTCTGCGTTTCGTCGATGGTATATTCCCTGTTTCCTTTTACCGCTCTCATTGCTTACCTCCTTACGCTCCGGCCGCTTCCACGTTCATGGCGCAGCCTTCGATTTTCTTTTCAAGCAAGAACAGATCGCCATAGTTGCGGTTCTGGTACAAATACCCATCTGCGGTCCGGCTGTCAGTTCCCGGAGTAAATAGCTTGATATAACTGTACTTGTCACGGCAAACCACGCAGGATGTATGGATCAGGATCCAGTTAATCTGCTTCGCATCAGCGGCCGCCACACATCCTGTGGTGAAGTCATACTTCGTCTTCATCCTGGCCGCAGGAACCATCTTTATAGTCACATCATCCAGACTATGTACTTTGCGGTTGATTGTAGACGGAGACGTAACGGTCATGACCCTCTGGAGTCCTTCTGCTTCTTTCACAATCTTATTCATTGTGGGAGTGACATACAGTAGCCTCCCTTCCTCCGGAACCCCGGCCTCGTCCATCCTTGCCATTTCTTCGTCAAACGCTTCCAGAAAGTTGGCTGCCGTAATAACATCGGTACTGATACGGCCAGAATAGGTAGTCATCTCAGCATGGAGTTTGGAATAGCGATAAGAGTCTTTTTCCGGGATTGCCTGTGTCGTTTCAAACTCATTCTGGATATTTGCAACAGACAAGGTAAGGTTTGTCTCGTCTATATCCATCGGATCCACCCAGAACTCAATATCTCTATCATGCTCCAGCTTCTTTGGAATCCAACTGTTGCTCAGCGTTCCGGTGTTAAATCCAGGGGTTCTGGTATGGTCCTTGTAGCCGGATACTGTCATAGTGGGAAGTTTAATCGTCTGTGCGTTAATAAATTTCACCTGCTGGTTGCTCTGTGCCAACGCATCAGAGCACAGCTCCTTTGCGTACTTCTGTTGAAGCAACTGGGTAAACTGTGTTGCGTAATCATATACTGCCATGTATTAAATCCTCTCTTTCTTATAACCCGAACGCCTTTTTCAGGGCGTCATCTGTTGTCTGCTGCTGTCCTGTCCCACCAGATACTCCAACCTGGACAAATCCGGTGGCCTGCCCCGGCTGAGGCTTCAGTGCCGGCACGTCCTCCAGCACCTTGTTCAGGGCAGTCTTCAGCGTCTCTTCGTTGATTTTCCCGTCCTGTCCCATCACCTGGCTTAAATCCGCCATCTTAAGGATATACGGGATTGTTTTTGCATCCAGCCCTAAGCTGATGGCCGTCATCGTGGCTGCATTGTCAATCATCGCTTTCTGCGCCGCGGCCTGTGCCTCTGCCAGTTGTGTCTGCAGAGCCCCGACGTCTGGCTGCTGCGCCGCTTTCTGCTGCTTAAACGCTGCCATTGCCTGTTCTGCCTCTTCCTGGCTGAGTCCCTGCTGTTTAAAGTAGGCTTTCAAGGCCGTGTCCTCTTTGGCTGACAGCGTTCCTTCAAGCATCTGCTGGATCTTAGCGTAGTCAATCGCCGGAGTCTGTCCAGGCTGAGTCTGCTGCCCGGCGGCTGGCGGTGTCTGCGCTCCCTGACCTCCTGCGGGCGGTTCTGTCGCTCCGGTTCCAGGCTCTGCAAATAACTGTAAAATCATTGGAAATCTCTTTCTCATTATCTCTAATTCTCCTTCCATTTAAAGGGTGTCACCCTATTATCCATTGTCATCGGTGTCACCGGCCGCGCACCTTTTTAGGCCGTGTCGCGTTTAGGCACAAAAATAAGACGCATCGCCCCGCGTCTCAAAGGGAGATAAATGGTTCACCTCCTATCTGTTGCGATATCGCAACAACTAAAAATACCACCGGCCATTAATGACTGGTGGGCTGAACTATGCCTAATTTGACATCTTAAACATATTGTAGTATAATATGGATAAGATATCTTTTAAAGAGGAACGGTACCTGACCCCCACTTATTGGGTTGGGCCATCGTTTCTCTTTAATTTTTTCTCCTGAAGATTTTTCTTATCTGGTCATCCTTAATAAGTATTATTTTATCTACAAAGGTTGTATGTCTTGACCAATAAATATCGTCTACCTGCTTATATAACTCACTCTCATCCAACGGACATTGAGTAATATCCAGGATAAAATTGCCCGCCTGTCGTTTTTTCTTTGAAACCACATTATAAATCAAATTCTTGCTTGTACCTGACAACTCTTTTAAATCATATGCCTCTCCTCTAAATATGTAATCTGGCGTTGATATTCCGGGTGGATCCAAAACCCTGGGAACCATGAATATCTCGCCTCCGAGTTCACGTTCCAAAAGTTGCGCTATCTGTTTCTCTTTATCTGAATAATCCAACAATACATGTTTTCCATCAACCTTATATATAGCGCCATTTAATGCATATTCAGATAGGTCAACTACTTTATGCGAGTTTGGTGATGCATCTTTTATCCATTCTTCTGTAACATCCACTGACCTACCCATACCGCCAGTCTTAAACTGGATGTCCTGCCACTCCTTCGCCTTCTGTCCGTACTGCTTTTTATTGTCCTCATCCAATGAATACTTAGCCAGCCGCCCATATCTTTCTGCCTGCCTTGATGCATACTGCTGCCCGGCCTCCTGTTTATTGGCCTGTCCGACCGCCTCCAGTTCCTTCTCAGTCCAGGTATCGTCTGCTGTGGAGATGCCAGGGAAATAGGTTGTATGGCTGTCCTTGCACCTGGGATGATACAGTCCGGCAGCGATAGCCGTGCTCATCAGAGGGTAGGGACCGTCTACCTTCTTGCCACCGCTCCACACATCATCAATCAGCACTTTCCCAACAAAGGGCAGGCATTTTGGACACGGGTTTCCGCGTTTGGCCATGATGACGGTCGCAATACCCCATTCCTGCCGCTTCTCGCCCTCGCCCTGCAGATAGGCCCGCTTGCTGGCTGTCCGGATGGCCATGTCGGCGTAATCCGCCAGGGTATGCCGGGCACCATTGGCATATTCCACACAAGTTAGACCGTGTGACAGAAAGTCTTTTGCGGCCATATCCACTGCCTTCTCGTAGGTCCCGGCGCCGGCATTGGCGTAGACCTGAGCATTATAGATTATCTTCCTATACTGGTCGTCGGCCATTCTGAGAACCGCTGTTTCTGCTTTCTGCATATCGTTTGTTGTGGCCTTGATGAGCGCTTCCAGCTTGCGGTCGTTGAGTTTAAAAAACTCTGCTGTCACCCCACGGGCAATTCTTTTGGCAGGAAAACCTTTCTTGATAGCCTCCAAGATAGCGATTTCCTGTTCCATACTGCCTCTGGAACGCGCCTCCCGGATGAGCACCTGAGCCTGTTTATTGATATCCGCAAACTGCTTACTGTACTTTTTCTGATTCTGCAGTTTGTATTTTCCCAGCGCCTTCAGCTGTTCGGCCTGCCACATGGACCACTCAATGCCCTCCTTCGTTTCCTCGGCCCGATGGCGGTCCATGTTGCGAATCATAGACTTAATAAGCTCATCCTCTATCTCCTTGAAGGCGGCGCCGATATCATACTCGTCCAGGACAATCACCTCCCGTTTGCATGCACCTTAAATCCCTGCGCCTTAAATTGCCGCATCAGTCCTTTTAGATGTGTAATGCTCGTACACTTATCACAGCGCAGCTCCGCATACCCCTGCTTCTCAACCGCGTAAATCCCGAACGGCACCTGCTCACTCGCCACCTGCAGGAGCCCCTGGTACTCCTCCCAGCCCATCTGGTACATCCGGTTCATCACCTTGACCTTCATCTGCCTTTCCTCCCTCCATATTGACGCGGAAACTACCGGCAGCCAAGTTTACTCCAGGCTCCTCTTCCTCTGCAATGCCCTGTTCAGTTTTTAACCGCTTCACTTCTTCGGCCTTCCACGTCTCGTCTTTGCTGTCTCCCCACATCTCCTCCACCTGTGCCTCTATGGACATAATGCTGGATCCAGGCCGCGCCTTAGAAAGTGTCTCCACCTGAGACTCAAAGGACGGGTTGGCATATTCCCCGAACGGGATCTCCACCTTAATTTCCTCTATGGGCTGTTTAATCAAGATGTAATAGGCATTGATGCAAGCAGCCATTACATCCGGCAGCGTCTCTTGCAGGGCCTCGATGATGGCGTTCCGAGTGTAGAGCGTCGCTTTCTCCTTCTCCCGCTGCGCCTCGGAGTTGTCCAACTTCTTGACATCAATTCCCAGCGTGCTGGGGCTGATGATTCCCTGTAGGCAGAGGTCCAGAGCCGTGCAGTAGGATGCTAGATAGCTGTCGTGAGGAATGGATGGCTGGTCCGTATTAATCCGGTTCTCTGCCTTCTCCGACATGTCATTGTCCGATGCAAAGTATCGGCAATCGAAAGGATTCGGTTTTAAAATCTGTCCTGTCGCTGGGTCATGCGGTACCAGGCACTCCGGTATGTAGGTTTTTGCCCTGCCCGCTCTAAGTGCATCCATCCACTGGGACCATGCCTCATCGAAGGCATCGAAGCTGTCCAGTTTCCCATCAAAAATAGAGCCGCCACGGCCCTCATACTTAGTTGACTCATATATCTGCAGGGGAACGGCCAGGATAGTTGTCTTATCAAATGTGGTATCCTTAATTCCCTTCGTTGCCTCTATGGCACCGATATCTACCTGCGTATCTCCCTTATACAGTTCGTTGCGTATGTATCCATAACCATAGTGTTCATACAGGATATACTGCTGGCTCCGTACCGTGTACGGTGTTTTAAAGACTACCTCTTTCAGGCGACCGCGTTCCTTTACAATCTCGATACGTTCCCCTGGGTACCACTCGAGTATCGGGTACTGACTCAAGGCCGTGTCGATAGTTACCTTGTAAGCCCCATCACCGATGTATAAAACCTCTTTCAGGCTCTTTTCCAATGCCTTGCGGACCTTGTTCTCCTTCTCGATCCCTTTCCAGAGCTGCTCCTGAGCCGGCGAATCAAAATCGAAGTCGTTCATATCGGCCAGGACGATCGCCGTCAGAATCCGGATGATGAGTCCCGGCAGGCCCGTGTGAATCTTACGCATCTCCATGCCCGGGGTACACTTGGATGCCCAAAACTTATACTTGTCCGCCCACTCCGGGTTCTGGCTGTACATCTGTTCCAGCTCGCTGCTATCTCCCCGATACCAGATGCGGTTCCGGATGGCATTCAGCTCGAAGTCCATTGTTTCCTGTATCTGAATGCTGTAAGGGTTCGCCGGCGTAACGTTCAACCAGCTCCGGATTCCCCGTTTAATATTTTCACTCAATTTCTGTGTCCACCTCATTTCTTCTCACCCTCCTCAAATCCGATCATCCGCCGATACGGAATCCATCCATACTGCGAGGCATTGATAGTATGGTCATTTCGGTCTTCCGGTTTATCCTTATCCTCATCCCAACTATATCGGTCCATCTCTCCCAGGTGCTCCGTGCATGTGTCCACTACCAGGTAACACCCCTGCTGGATCCATCCAAGCTGCAGTTTAATACGGTCCAGTATCTCCAGTTTCTTGTATGCATCAAAGAAGTTATACAGACAGCCATGCAGCCGCTTGTACTTGCGCACCTCTGTGATGGTTGCCTGGTCCGCGCTGTCTACAAACACATCCTTTGCAAATCCCCAGTCTTTCCGGTTCCGCTCCAAGAACTCCACGAACTTCACGGCCGTGTCGCTGGGAGCCAACGGAGTAGACAGGTCCGCATTGCTGTAAACCTTCTCGGCCAGGGTGATGAGCTTACGGTCTTCCGTAATGCCCTGGAAAAGCATTGCAATAGTGTCAGGCGATTTACTGGAATAGGATGTATCCAGGCCAGCCGTGAACTTTTTGAAATTTATCTTGCCGGCAGAAATCTGCTGTCTTACCCAGTCTGCTGTAACGACGTGTTTCTTACGGTCGAAGTTCGGGAAGATAAGTCCCGTTGCCTTACCTCGCAGCCCCAGAATCTTGTTCTTGTGAATTTTAGTCCCTACTGGTGTGTTCTGAATAATCTGCTGCAGTTTTTCCGCCGGCAATCCCAGATTATGGGTAAAAGAAAAGAACCAATGCACCCAGCCGGGTTTTGGTTCTTCTTTCAATTCCTCTATGATTTCCTGCGGTGTCTCATCGGCCCACCCATCAAGCGGCCGGGAGCAGTTGATATACTCTTTGTATATTGGCAAATTCGGGTCATCTGGGTTAAGAGTGGCCATCAGGTAGTCACACCGCATGGCTGCCTCCCGCACAAAGTCGATGTCGGCCGTGTTTATCTCATCGATGTACAGGCAGCCGTATTGGCCGCCCAGGGCGTCCTTCCACTTTCGCTTATTGCCATAGCCGACAACAAAGATAATCTTGTCGCCGTCGGATGTGTGGAACAGTAAGTGGGGCATCTTGTATTCGCCAGAACCGTTGCCTTTGTACTCTACCAACACGCCGAAGTCATCCAGGACACCCAGGTCCTTGTTGATGATGTTCTTTTCGGCAGCGCCGGTGTCGTCCGCTGCCAAGATATGCAGCTTTTTGGGGCTTTCGGCCACCTTTAGCATGAACTTGAACAATCCTACCGTCGTCTTGCCGGCTGCCGTGGTTAAGTCCCCTCAAGAAATTCCACCGGAGCGTCGCATTTCAGAAACGCTTTGTACTTATCCGATAATAACAATCTTTCAGAACTCATGAGGTTAAACCACCTCCCCGCATCTGCCGGAGCAGGTCATCCAGCTTAGTCTTTTCGGTATCGAGTCCGCCGGACAGCTCCACTTTGTCTTTAAACATGCCCAGATGCTTGCCGAGAAGTTCCAGGGCCTTGAGCTTGTCGGCCATCTTGATTTCCCGTTCCAGGCCGTCCTCGCCGAAGGTCTTAACCTTAACGGACTGGATGGCTGCGGTGTCCTCCGGAAGGGCATCTTCCTTTATGGTGGCTGTCTTCGGATCAATCACTTCGGTGGCGTTGACGAAGGCAATCTTCGCCAGCTCCTGCAGCACCCTGTCCTGGGTAATCTCAGTACGCTTCTCGCGTTCCTTCATGCGCTTCTGGATATACTCTGCAACCTTAGCATTTCTTAACATTCTTGCTCCAGCGGCCGCAGCCGTATCATCCTTCTTGACCTTTGGATATGCTATCTTGTAAGCTCTGGTGGCATTAAGGTCTATCAGGTATTCATCAGAAAATATTTTCTGTTTTGGCGTCAATGCCATCTGGGCTCACCTCCTTTTGGGTATAGAAAAAGAGCCACGGGTGGGTGGCTCTTTACTTTTTAATAAACATTTCATATGAAGCATCTGGGGAATTTGATGTTATTTGAAATATCTTATATTCTAAATATGCTAAAAGGTTAACCTTATTGTCAATTAAACAATTCCAATCATCATCGGAGAACGTTAAAATAATTTGTTGCCTTCTTGATTCTGAATGTTTTAAGTAATGCTCCCTTGAGATAACAAAGCAAGGTTCCGTTGCATTTATTCTTCCGAAAACAATTCCCACCTGTGCTTCATTTGTATCCATAATACTAAGTAACTTATTGCAATATGTATTATTAGGCTTCTTTTTAGGTTCATTCTTACATTCAATAAGAAAATATGGAGCTAAATAAGAAAATACTGATGGAAAGATTGTCTTTATCCCGCATAAGCAAGTGCAATCAAATTGGTTAGTTTTCGTTTTAACATCATTAGTACACCTGACTCCTTGTATTTGGTTAAATATGTCTAGTGCTAAAATCTCTAATGCTTTTCCTTGAGCTGTGGTATCCTTCCCATAATTCCAATCAAGTTTATCTTTCATTATTTTGAATCTTTTATATGCTGATTCATCAGGAGCATAATACAAATTATATACTTCTTTTTTATTAGCCCCCAAAGAATCAGCTATATTAAAATTTATTTCATTCTCAAAACCATCTTTTCCAAAACCTAATCTTTTAATTATTTCATCCCTAATTATTCTATCTGACACATCAGGCTTCTTATTTCGTTGATATATATTTATAATACAAGTTAGATCAACAACAAACTCTTCTTGGCAATTATGACAATACTCTTCCTTTCCCAGCATATTTCGCACTTCATTTGCATCTAATATACTATGTGGCAGGTGGCATTCTTCATTTGGGCAAACAAGCATATATGCTCTTTTTAGTATACCCTTCCGTAATGCAAACTCTAGTAAAAGGTCAGCTATAGAATATTGTATTCCTAATCTTGACGCTACTGTGCTTATAGTAATTGACTTAGCTTCTTTTTCTGGTAAAGTTGCCAACCAGAAATCGAATTCTTTGACAACGTCCGCATTTAGGCCATCAGTAATTTCTAAAAACTGTTTGTAAAACATTTTGAATGTCCACCTCCTCTGCAAAATATTTAACCTTAAGCATACCAAACCCATCTCTCGCATCGTGTTGAACCAAAAATGGACCCAAATATCCTCTTTTTCTATTATAACACAAATTTAATTTTCTACACTCTTTCGTATTCATAATAGATTTTTTACTATCATAGAATATGTCTGTACATTGTAATGGTTTTGTTATTGCAGAGGCGGCATCGATTTTTGTCATTTGTAACGCATCATCAGCAGCTATTTTAATAATATATGCATCTCTATCAGCTTTAAATTCATTTTCCATATTCGATTCAATGGAAATATATTTTTCCAAAAATATCCCTAAATCTTCAAATGCTTTTGGTATATTAGTTATATCTAATTTTAGCTTTTCAAAAATTGTAATAAGATAGCTTTTAGTATCCTTTTCCATACTACCTATCTTATTTTTTACACTCTCTGGTGTATCTCCATGCACTTTATATAACTCGTATAACATTTTCATTACACGTTGTTTGCAATTTTTTTTATCATATTCAAAGCCAAAAATATCTATGATTTTATTTGTCAAATTATTTCCATCTTTAATTGTGTTGATTTTTCTCTCTTTTTTCACAAGCTTGTCACTACTATATTCATACAATAATGCTTTAGGTTGTGTTCTACAAACAATAAAACCTTCTTCAAAATAAACATCTATAAATACGGGATATATTTCCTCTGTCCCCAAATCATTTGTTCCTAATTTTTCAAGAACCTTTTTAGCAAAAGTAAATTTCGCCTCTTGTATAGTACGATCTCCAATTAACTCGTACTCTATTAATGAATAATTTTCTTCTACTGTAGTTTCAAAAATATTTTTATTTTTACATGTTGGGTAAATAGATAATATTTTTTTTTCAGTAGCAGCTACTTCCAACTCATCAGTATATATTTTTCTGTAGCATAAATCCTTACTCCCTTCTCTCATAGTAGATAGTAGCCACTGATATATCTCCTGATAATTCTTGCTGTTTTTATTTTCCCCCGCATACTCTATAATTTGATCTATTAAGATATCTTTATTTTCAGAAACCCTTAAATTTTTATCAGAACAAATATTTTTAAGAGCATTAACATGAAGATAATCTTTTTTTAGCCAATCTGGTATTTCTATCATATTGTTTCTCCCATCGACATTTTTTTATATTATACCACATCCCCTCTGGAAATTCTTCCCATATTATTGTCTGCCGTTTTGTATAATCAGTATAGAACATTTGTTCGATTTAATCAAATACCAAAAAGGAATAGAAAAGGCACTCAGCCATAAGCCAAGTGCCTAATCCGTATCTGAAAATGTCTTGGGGAGAAAAAAACAGATACAAGCGGCGCATCCGGAATCGAACCGGAACCCAGGGTGCCCCTGTCCATCTCCCGTTGATGGTATGCTCCACATGTGCCGGTTGCCCGGTAATGCACGGACTCCGTGCAGTTCTGTCCTGATTGCCGGCAGCATGGCAGAAGCACCCACATAGTGGATACCGCTGTCATTCAACCACCGATTTGAGGGGAGCCGCTGGCTTTAAGGCCTTTGGCTTCATAATACACTATAGCATTCCGAAAACGGAAAAACAGGAAAAAGCGGAAAATTTTACGATACTTTCATGAAATTCTCAAATTCCTTCCGTATTCCGTCTGCCGTTGCCTTACGCCCCATTCTTACCGCCACCTCTCCCCACGTCATTTCCTCAAAAATTTTCATTCGGATTATCCGCTGCAACCGCTGCGGAACCGTATTCAACCACGCCTCGACCTGTACCTTAATCTCTGCTGCAGCTGCCCTCCGTTCCTGCAGCAGTTCCTCCTCGTCATCTAACAGCCCCGGTGTCTGCACCGTCGCATATGCCAATCCCTCAATATGATGACTCTGCATTGCGTACGGGAACTCATGCATGGAACCTTTCACAGAATCCTGAAGAATTACCTTGCGCCGTTGCCTCAACCTTTGGATGTCCCTTTCCGTCTCCTTAATTAACTCACAAGCATCTATATACTGACTAAGAATCTCCTTGTCCAACGGTATCACCTCCTTATCACTGGGTGCATATATATCCCAACCACATACAAATACCCCTGCTCCTTGCAGTCACACCGTTCCCGGCCACAATCCAGTGACCAGCGCTTCCGACAGCACATGCAGGGTTTTTCCGCCTTCATCGGACGGATGCCTTCGGGATGTGCCTGTCGCTCTGGATGTTTCTTCACGTCCGGTTTGTCCCGCAGCTCCGGCACCGGACACAATACCGTGTAACAGTACGCTGGCATCTGCGCCGACCAGGTCTCCGGCCGTGGCCCTTTTAAGATATCGTCCTGTACGGATGCCCGTCGGCGCCGCTGCTCTGCCACTTTTATGTAATCTGATTTACTCGTTAGCCTCACTCCTTCTTGGTTAAATGTCAATTTAGCATCGGTAACATTGGAGGCATCTGCCCAGTCTCATATGCCGTCTCTATCTGCGGCGCCAGCCATTCGCCAGCGGTGCGGCCGTCCGGCAGCACAATATCATATAAAAACTC
>OJKJ01000753.1_pt1 | contig 14939 bp, 25 predicted proteins | sample 1596491 | NCBI WGS metagenome assembly OJKJ01 (sample SAMEA4350160, study PRJEB24818) | metagenome | biome: human; feature: gut; material: faeces | place: Denmark | collected 2013-09 | reverse complement strand
GGTGCAAGGCGTTAAATTCTTTCGCCGCTCTAAATGTAATTGGTCTTATTTCCATCTCAAAAGGTTCCGCATATGCTTTCCCGGCCGGGGAACGGCTCCTTTCTGTGTGTTTTTACTCCTCTAAATCTTCAATTAATAAATCCATCGCCAAACATGTTTATCTGTCCAGCTACATTTTCGTCTTGCATCCACCAAAGAAACACCTCGTACCCAGTTTTCCATTTGGGCGGCCTATCTTTCCAACGATATCGCAGCACTTCAAGCATTCTATCAAAAGCCTTTATGTATGCGCTCTGATATGTCGGGAAGTCAGCAAATTCTCTCCATCTCTTCTTGTTTGCCATAGGACAACCGATACAGCCAACCCGTTTATATCCGTAATCATACAACAAGTTATATTCAATATGGTTGCTCCTGATAAACTCCCAAATATCTCTGTGCGTCCAATCTATAATTGGATTTACAACCATCTTGTTTTTTTTCATGCAGTTCTCAGTCATTTTTCTCTTTTCAGAATTATCATTCATAAGCATAACTTCATCGGTTATTCTAATCCGTTCTTTTTCTGTGCCTATCGTTTCATATTGCGCTCGTTCTGCTCTCTTGTTGCTTTCGTCCCAACGAACACCTGTCGCTATAAATCTATTAGCGCAGCCGGTTTCCTTCAGGATAGAGCAGCAATATCGCATTAATCTTGTAGGCGGCATCATCTTATCTGGGATCAAAGTCCACATAGTAGTTGGTTTACCCCGATATGTGGGCATTTGAATTTCCGCTTTAATTCCTTGTAAATATAATTCCTTGAATTTTTTCCTAGTATGGTATACGGTCTGTGGAGCATCAACTGTAGTGTGACTATTATGTACTTCAAATGGTATGCCTGATCGCCTGAACAGTTCCAACATCACATCACTGTCCTTGCCTCCGCTATACGTACAGACAAGAGGCTGACCATAGTGTTTTAGGCTCATTTCTGACGCCAATTTTATTCTTTCTATTGCTTTATGTTCTAAATCCATTTTTTTGAAAGGAAGCCAGATATCCTTTCCCGGCCGGGGCTTCCGCCTCCTTTCTGTTTTCTTACTCTGCTAAATCCTCATATACTTCCTCGTCAATTTTGATTGGTTGTTTTAAAGATGCTTTGCAATATGCAAATAATCAGCCAAATTCCAGTGGCAATAGACCATTTGAACGTCCAACCGAAACACATGGTGATTAATTTAATGATTCCACATGTAACGATCCAGCTCAGGCCATAGCAGGCAATCAGTACAACAATAACCATAACTGCAATCAGCCCACCTTCTTTAATCTTGTTTTTTGTTTTTCTATTCATTTTTCCTCCTAAAATCTTTAAGTTTACTTTTTTAGAGAGAGGCCGGTTAACCTCTCTCAGAGGTTCGCTTAAGTGGCTTTTTGTGATATATTAACCAAAAAGAGCGAACAGTCAACGGGTTGCTATGTAAAGGGCGAGTGCCCGATACAGTGTTTTAAGTATCTTTTCCTGCTGCCCGGTGTTCTTCCTGGCGTTTTGCCTCGATGTCCGGCTCCCAGTTCTCGCAGCAGGCCCTATCTCCGGCCGCATGCCAGTCACAGCTATATTCTCTGTTGCAATTCATGCATGTCCTATTCATTCTTCCTCCGGCAGCCAGATAAATCCTGGGGCTATTGGCTGTTTCTTTTCTGTGATATAGTTTTTCTGAAAAACTTTCATAAATAATTCATGACTGTACTTTTCTTCAAATAGCTCCTGGGCCTCTTGTTTTAACTCGGCGTCCAGTTCTTTGTTTCCTCCGTGTACGCCTGTTTTTGCGTACCGATGACACCCGGGGCAGAGATGGACTTTTAATCCATAATGCTCTGACAGTTTCCGGTGCCTTATGCCATAAAAAACATGATGTTCTTCCAGGTTCCGGGTGTCGCCGCAGTGATAACATTCATAGACGCCACGCGGTTCCATAATGCTTCTTGCCATTAATCCCCTTTCATGACCCGGCGAGAGTGGGGTTTTAACAGTTCCCACAATTCTTTCCACTGTTCCGCGTTTCGGATCGTGTTTCCCTGGGAGTTTTTCCAATTGTTCTTCTGCCAGTTTTGGAGCCATCCCTGCTGAAATGCGCTGATGATATAGTCTTCTGTTGAATAAATGCTGAGCATGCAGGGTTTATTTAATGCTTTCAGGCAACAGATTAACGCTTCCAGGGTATTGCTTTGCTTTGATGCACTCCGTTCCCCTTCGATTTCTTTTTTATGTATCTGATTTTTTGCTTCGAACTGCATTTTACCCCAATATTTATTGGCGTTCGCGCCGATTCTTATCTCGACCTCGTACATGGTTAATCCACCAGCGGAAGGGTAAGAGTCCCGTATAACAAAGACGGTCTTGTAAAGTGCATCACTTTGTTTCTTTCCTCAAATCCCTTTAATTTACCCAACCTTTTCCACAATGCTTCTGATTTTTTACTCCTTTTCACCGGCACAAGGTGGACAATGGCTCCTCCAGTCGTAATTCCGAAGGCCGATGTGTCAACTTTCAGCTCTTCGGAGTATTCAGCCAAAATTTCTCTCGCCTTCTGCCAATATGGCTCTCTAAACTCTTTTGTCGTCCAGTCAGGTTTCGTCATGTTCCTTTTCCTCCATCGCTTCTTTGTATTTTCTTCTTATCATTGCTTTTCTCTCCGGGCCAATTCCCTTTATATCAATGGCCTTCTCAAGTGCCTCCTGGGATTCCTTTAAAAGCTCTGCCCTAATTTCCTCCCGTTCATCTTCGATTGCCATGTCATAGATTCCACTTAACAGGGCCTCCATGTCATTTTTCTTATATCCCTTGATTTTCCGGTGTTCATCCCGGTTTAGGCTTATCATTCGGTTTGATTTTATTACCATTTTTCCTCCTTCTTGGTTTGATATAATTTTCTTCGTCTGTCATCGTCTCCGGGTCGTACTGGATGCAAGTGTAATACCGGTATGGATATCCCGTCACTTTTGATATGCCTGTGATAACGCTGTCTTTGGGTATCCAGTAGCCCTGCGGCGGAACCGGCTCTTTGGCCCAGGTATTGGCAGAGACGATTTTTACTTTTTCTATTGGCATGATTAGATTTCGGCTGCACGAATAACTTAATTTACTTGGGGTGTCCAGGTCCTTAAAGCTGTTTTGAGACTCCTTTATCAAGTAATAGGCAAGGTCTTTTACATCTCCGTTCTCGTAAATCGTGTTCATAAATGTGATTCCGTGTCCCCAGGTTCTCTGCACCAGCTTTGCAGTCGTTCCGATTTCATTTATGATCAGATGGTGATGGATTGCTTTATCTTTGTATTCGGTGGTGATGATGTATTTTAATGCCTGCCCCCTGGCCTTGTAGATTTTTCGAAGCTGTCGGAGGAACTCTCTAAGCACCTCTCTGGCCTCCTCCGGCGTCGGCCGATCGTTCTTTCGATAGGTTAACTGCATATGGAAATCTCCATAATCAAAATTCATTGCAATTTTCCGGTACAGTCTCTTTATCCGGTTCCGCTCGTTTGTTTTCTTTACTTCTTCCGGGGTTTTCTTCTGCCGGGGCATGGGCTTTATTCCCTTGCATCCATAACGGCTGCTATGTACTTCTTCCACCTCTATTCGGTGGGGCATTTTGCACTCTCTTTTTATATACGGCATGTCCTACTCCTGGTCCTATGTTTAATGGGTATAACAAGTATTAAAACGGCCCTGTTTGTCTCTTTTTCTTGACTTTCAGGGCCGTTTGCCGTATACTTTAAGCAGGTGATTGCTGTGTATACAGCTCGGCTCAGTGCTTTTCAGGGTGCTGGGCCTTTTTCTTTTTCGGCTCTTGTTAAATTTTGTCTACCACCATTCATAACCTTCTTTTGTTCCTTTATAGTGCCACCATTTGCCACTGCTGTATCTGATGCATAGATTTCCATCGTTATCAAACCAAAAACATTCCATAGTACCATCAGTCCAATTCTCCGTGGCCTCTTTGTGTGCCTTTTCTGCTAATTTTGCCATCTCGGCTTTATTTTTTTCGTCCACTCTGTGCCTCCGTTTAACCTTCAAATCTTCCTCAAAATTCTCAATTAATTTATCTTAATGCCAGTACACTGTTCAAAAATTCCCGCGTCAAAATTTGGCAAGGACTTTATGACTGCTTTTTTGTCATCAGGCAAGTCGTTCCACCATAACTGACCACTTTCAGATTTCTCCATCACTTTGATATAACCTCCTGTTGTTTCATAGGTTTGATGTTCTGCCTTTTCTTCATCCGACATATCAGATTCATATACCCATTCAACAACATTCTTTGGCATTTGATTCAGTAACCATCTTGCATCAGATTCCAACCATTCACGATAGGTCATATCTGACGATTTGTTAAACAGCATGATCTTCTGCTCTTCTGTATTGAAGCATCCCACATTGAAAGAAGATTTGTTCCAGTCCCCGGTGTTGCAGTCTCCGGCGTTGCGGTTCCCGGTGTTGCAGTGCCCGGTGTTGCATTCTCCGGTGTTGCATTCTCCGGTGTTCCAGTCTCCGGTGTTGCAGTTCCCGGTGTTCCAGTCTCCGGTGTTCCAGTTCCCGGTGTTCCAGTTCCCGGTGTTCCAGTTCCCGGTGTTGCAGTTCCCGGTGTTGCGGTTCCCGGTGTTCCAGTTCCCGGTGTTCCAGTTCCCGGTGTTGCATCGACCAGTACAATTCTTTCCGGTATTCACGATACGCAGCACTTCTTCCCAGGGGATTTCACGCACGATTTCCAGTTTGTCAGTACAGGACTTGTCGCCGTCTGTCACTACTTCACCGTAGGCAATGACTTCTGCGACTTTGTTTCTGCTGTCAAAACTGTAATAATTAAAGCAATCAGTTGCGGTCTGGCAAAAGTGCATCCCATGACCACAAACTTCAAGTTTCCCTTCTTCTATAAACCTTCCAGGGCAAGTGTACTGTTTCCCCATGCAAGTCCAATCATGTTTAAATATTTTAAATCCATGTACTGTTTTTGGTGCTTCTATTTCCTTCTTCTCCATTTTTCCTCCATCAAATTTTCAATATTTTCACAGGCATTTCCAGACCAGTATGGCCGCCTGGAATATGACAACGCTGCACATTGCAAGTGTGATTATTTCAAGTATCTTTATGTATCTGTATTCATTCCAACGCTTGTCCTGCTGCCGCGCCCGGCGTACTATCTCTGGACCATTCTTATAGTGTACGTGCATCTTTTTCCCTCCTTTAATCACCGGTGCGGCGCCGCTTGTAGTCTTTGCAGGGATATTTCCTGCTCCGCTCCAGGCAGCGGCCGTAATTCCGGCAGTTATTGCAATGGTTTCGTTCTTGTTTCATGGCTTGTCCACCCGAACCGGCTTTAGCCGGTATTCTCCTCCCTCTTCATGGCTGCTTTCATATGCGGCAATGTAATTTTTGCTATATGCCGCATTATGGTTTCTATCTCTTCTTTTGTGGTGTCCTTACAATAATCATCGTGGAATATGATTGTTGTCTCACCGTCTTTTATAATTTCGACTACTGCCATGTGGTGCCCTCCTTCCCTATGGTAGAGTTTATGTTTGACTGGTTGTACTTGTTTCCATGCTTTTTTCTTTTATACCTCCTAGTTTTTAATGTGCGTTGGCTGGTTTATTTTTTCTTTCAAAAAATCTTGAGCGGTTTCAATGGTTCCCCTGAAGCGTCCCTGAAGTCCTTCTGGTAATTCGTCCCAGTGTTCCATGATATAACGGATCTGTTCAAGACGTTTCGCCTCTATATTTTTGGTATCATCTCTGTTGGTTTTCATCTTTTCACCTCCCTTCCGCCCCATTGAGAACATTATATCCCCCGTTGAGAACAATGTCAAGCACTTTTTTGTTGACATTGAGAACTTTCTGGTGTATGATTAATTCATAGGAGGTATCAACGTGAATGAGAGACTAAAACAGTTAAGAGACCGTTTAGAATTAACTCAAGAAGAGTTTGGGAAAAGAATCGGCTCAGCACGCAACACAATAGCAAATTATGAAACAGGGAATCGGGTTCCCTCCAATGCGATATTACTATCCATATGCCGCGAATTTAATGTAAACGAAACCTGGCTTAGAACTGGTAATGGGGAAATGTTTAACGAAATGGATTCGATGGATATAGCTTTTAATCGCTTCGGCCATATCATGGGGAATGCTTCAAATCAAAAAAAAGCCGTTTTAGCGGCCCTTGTTGAAATGATGTATTATTTTCCTGACGATAAATGGGATTACGTATATAAACAGTTTGAGAATTGCTTAAATGAAGCGCATGATAAGCCTGGGGAGGACTAATCCCTCCCCAATAGGCCTAAAATCAGATGATAAATCTTTTTGCAAGTATTTTCATCAAGAGAGTCAATAAGTTCATGCAGTGTTTGTTTGTAATTCATATGTACGCCCCCATTTCTCGAACGTTTGTTCTTAGATCATAATATCATACTTTTTAGAAATACTCAACAACTTTTGCAGAACATCCGTTCGTTTCTCTGTATGGATATTGTTGTATCTATACCTTAAACGCCTGTCCATAAATGTATGTAACTTAGTTTTGACATTTGTCCGAGTTCTCGGACACTTATTTAATATCCGACTCGTAAAGGTCCGAAACCCGTAGTTTTAGCCCCCTGGCGATATCTTCAATGGTATCCATTCTTGGCATTGTGCCATTGCAGATATCCGATAGGGTCGAACGAGGGACCCCCGTTAAATAACTCACTTGACGTACCGTTAAGTTTTTACTGTACATGATTTCGTTTAGTAAAATTTTCATGATGGTTCTATTTTACTCTCAATTTCCATAATCGGTTTTGGAAATTATTGGAAGTTAAATAGCCTTTGGCTTTTTATACATATCAAAGAATAAGGAGGATTTTTATTATGGCATTTGGAATGAAAAACATTTTGCAGGGAGGATTTGCTGCGAACTACAGCGAGGCGTCTGTGGAGGAACTTAACAAAGAATACGGAATGTACCTCATGGATGGAGAACAGATTACAATGGGCTTCAAACTCGTGCGTGATGCACTGATTTTTACTGATAAGCGCATTGTTTTGACCGATAAGCAAGGCGCCACCGGTACAAAAATGAGCGTTACATCCATAAATCTGTTTTCTATTACTGATGTAAAAATGGAGACATCCGGTTTCGGCTTTGATGACAGTGAGCTGACCTTTACGTATATCAACTCCCCTGAACTGAAAGGGCATCACGTAACGTATGCATCGCATAAGCTGGAATTTCCTAAAAAATACAATGTTCAGTCTTTGTATAAAATTCTCCAGGAGTTGGCGTATGAAAACTGCCTGCGTATTAATGGCTTAGATAAATAGCCGAAAATATGCACATAACAAAAGCCGCCCCGGCAGCAACCGGAACGGCTTTTATATATGACACGGGGGAAAATCACATGAAATTCGGTATGCGAAAAATAAGCCCTTTGAAGTCCTTTAAGGCAAGAACCACTGGCCGGGCCAAAAGGGCAATCAAGAAAGCGGTTATCCCGGGATACGGCAAGAAGGGCATGGGCTGGCTGAGGAACCCAAAGAAGGCCGCCTATAACAAAGTCTATAAAAAGACTACTTTTAGCCTGTTTGATTTATTTAAATAATCACGATTAAATAGCCTATGGCTTTTTAACAAAACAAAAGAAGGGGATAGATTGCGATGAATGATGATAAATTATTTTTGACATATAATCAACAAATGAGAAAGCTCAGAAATGACAAGCATATCACATGTAATGGTTCTGCTCATAAGATGATCTTGGTTCGTGCTGGATATTTTAACATAGTGAACGGATATAAAACACCCTTTGTCAGTGGTCAAGACGCACAAGGTAATCATTGTTACATATCCGGAACCTCTATAAGCGAATTACAGGCTGTAAAAAAATTTGACGATCATCTACGTTCCTTTTTATTAAGATATATCACACAAGTTGAAGAAGAAACCAGAACTTTGGCCGGATATAAATTCGATGAATGCAACGACAATGGCTCCACTTCCTGGTACGATACAAATGCATATGCACCTAGCAAATCGCTCCAAGAGAAAATGTCCGTTATTTCCAATGCATATAATGAATTGAGCAAAAGTCAGCTTGATTATGTCAAGTTTTATATGGAAAACCACAAACAAATACCTACTTGGATCATGATCAAAGTAATTAATTTTTCTACCTTTATCGATGTTATTCGCGTTAGTAAACCAGATGTATCTCATTCCCTATGCTTTTTATATGATCTAGTAGATGAATCTGGCCGACCAAATGTAAAACTTTTAATCGGAAGTCTGCATTGGATGAGAAAAATCAGAAATTCATGCGCCCATAACGAGCGTGTCTATTGTTTGACTAGAAATCCAAACAATCGAGGGCAAACAAGCCGCATTCTCGAAAAATACCTTCGTATGTTAAGCGGAGGATATGTCAGGAACTTACATCAGAATATATTTGATTTAATAATTTACTTTAAGTATTTTCTTCCTATAAGCGAATATAAACAATTTATTTCTGAACTAAAAGCAATGCTTTTAGACCTTCAGTCAAAGATTCACCCACACGCTTTTGAATACGTGCATGCTAAAATGGGCATTAAAAATATATCAGATTTAGATAGGCTTTTAAGATTTCCAAAAGATGATATAGAATATAATAAATTTGATAAGTAACACTATTTTATGATAGTTTTATGTATTGAAACCCTGAAAAAAACTCTTTTTAAAGGTTGTAATATTTTATGTAATATTGTATTATACTTGTATAGAGAGAACCATATTGATTATGGTTAAAAGGCACTCATACAAGTAATTGTATGGGTGTCTTTTGCTATCTATGCAAACGCCGCCCGGTGCTGTCAACACCGAACGGCTTTTACATGACTTTCCCTTTACCGGATTGCTCCGGCCTGATATAACTATGGCACTTAAATTATATCATCTTCGGGGCGTCCTGGCAAGGGACGTTATTTTTATAGAAATTTTTCATATAATGTTTTTGCAAGGAGTTGATATAATGTATGCAATTTATCTAAGAAAGAGTCGAGCAGACCAGGAAGCAGAGACCCGCGGAGAAGGAGAAACCCTGGCCCGGCATGAACAGGAATTAACTAAGCTGTCAATCAAAATGAAACTGCCTATCGGTGCTGTCTATAAAGAAATCGTCTCCGGAGAAACCATATCGGCCCGTCCATGGATGCAACAGCTTTTACTTGAGGTTATGCAGGGTAAATGGGAAGGTGTTTTGGTGATGGAGGTGGAACGATTGGCCCGTGGTGACACAAAGGATCAGGGTACAGTCGCTGAAGCATTTAAGTTTAGTCATACAAAAATAATTACACCAACAAAAGTATTCGATCCGGACAACGAATACGACGAAGAATATTTTGAATTTAACCTTTTTATGTCCCGGCGAGAATACAAGACCATTAACCGGCGGATTCAGCGCGGCCGGGTATCTGCATTTGAGGAGGGCTGGTATATTGCCGGAACCGCGCCATACGGATATGAAAAAGTCAAGAAGAAGGAAAATAAGGGGTACGTATTGGAAGTAGTGCCAGATGAAGCGAAAATTGTTCAATTGATATATGAACTTTACACTACTTCACAGGAAGACGGCACTTCTTTTGGTTCTTATCAGATTTGTGAACGCCTTAATTTGATGCAGGTACCATCGCGTACTGGGCGCAAGTGGTCAGCTTCTTCCATCATGGATATTTTACGCAATCCTGTATATGCCGGTTATCAGCGCTGGGGATGGAGAAAGCCGGAAAAACAATTAATTGACGGAAGAATCATAGAGAGCCGCCCTAAAAACGACGACTGTAAAAAGGTACGAGGTAAATTTAAGCCAATTATAAGCGAAGAATTATATGAACAGGCCCAACTTATACGAAAATGTAAGCCAGTCCCTAAAACTGGTATTACAATGCTCCAAAATCCACTATCTGGTCTTATTTATTGCGCGAAATGTGGAACCATGATGACAAGAGCCGGAAGTAATACTAAAACAAATTATCCTGTGCTTCGCTGCCCGAATAGTCGATGTGATAATGTATCGGCGCCCTTACTTCTTGTGGAACAAAAATTACTGACCAGTCTTTCCGACTGGTTGAGAAAGTATGAGCTGGATTGGCCCAAAGAAGAAAGGGAAGAATATGCCTCCGTTATCTCTTTTAAAGAAGCTGCTTATAAAAGTGTGCGGTCTGCCTATGGTCAAACCGAAAAGCAATTATCTAACACTTACGATCTACTTGAACAGGGCATTTATGATATCGAAACCTTCCAGGAGCGCCGAAGGGTGCTTGAAGAAAAAAGATGTACTCTCCGGGTCGAACTTGATGAGCTAAAGAGGGACTATGAGGATGCTATAGAAAGTGATAGCGCCCAGCGTGATTATATTCCCAAGGTCAAAAATGTTGTGTCCGTCTATTGGACTATTAATGACGTTTCCGTCCGCAATGAAATGTTAAAAAGTGTATTGATTAAGGCGGATTACCTTAAAACCGAGAGAAACCGAAAAGGGCAGGGGGCTACTGCAAATTTCACGCTTAATATATATCCTAAAACTCCAAAAGAGCCGTAAATATGCGGTTTTATATTTTACCATAAAGCTATCGGCCCATATACATATAAGCCGATAGCTTTACGGTAAATTTGCTTTTATCTGATTTAAATGGTGAGATGATAAAAACTGCCGATGCCACATGGTTTGATAATGGTCTGAAAATTAGTATTATTGGAACCCCAGGGGATGCAAACTATCGTTTATCATTCCAAAGCAAGAAAAACAATATGTGGTATGGGGACATTTTGTTTGATAGGCATGATTAGCTTTCAATTAACAATGCAAAATAACAATATAACCGAGTAACTTTATTTTAAATTTAATTGATATTTCTCTTGACACACCACTCACTGGGTGGTATAATAAGTACATAAACAAGAGATAATCAATTTCAAACAAAAAGGAGAGACGAAGATGAAAAAAGAGTATGCAGTTAATATCGAATCTGTAAACAGTGATAGTGATTGGAACACCGCCGATATGGCCGACTGGTACGATTCTTATGATGAAGCGTATGACGCAGCAGAAAAAGCATTTTCTGACCCGGATGTTATGGAAGTAAGATTAAACATTTGGGAAGATGGCGAGATTGAGGATACCCCGCTTCGCATGGTTCGTGAGGATGGAAACATCCGCCATTACAAAGGCGAAACAGTATTGTGGTTATAAGAAGGAGGAACAAGAGATGTTATATACTACATTTATTAGACTATGTGATGAAGCTGTCAAGCACAATGAGCCGGAAGAGTTTATAATGACCCTCGGATGGCAGGAATGGATGAACAAAACAGCCGATACTGATGGAATTGTAAATGATTTGTCACTGATTTTTGAACTTGCAAGCCTGGATTTTCCAGGCTTGCGCAAAAGACTTAATGTCAGCATGGCGAAAATGTCAGCTATGTATCATATTTCGTTACGTACAATCGAAAACTGGGATTCCGGTTCGCGCAAACCAACTCCCTATACTTTAGATTTCATCCGGTTTACGATTTTTGTCCGGGAAAAGGAGGGGGACGATGGATACCTCGGATATCTTGCAGAACAGGATTGATTTCTGCGGTATTATTGTTGCAGAAAGATGTAACCCGAATGGCGATCCGATTAATGGAAACGTCCCGCGACAAGATTTTAACGGAAATGGAATCATTATTGATGTCTGCTTAAAACGAAAAATAAGAGATCGCCTTTCAGAAAATGGATATGATATTTTTATTGTCAAGCAAGAAGAACTGCTTGATGAACAGAAAAGCCTTCACAGCAAGGTGAAGGCGGAGCCGGACATGGTTCAGGCCGCGAAATCAAAAGATAGGACTTCCTACCGTAAAATTGCCTGTGAAAAATGGATTGATGTACGGGCATTCGGTCAAGTATTTGCTTTCAAATCTTCCAAAGCGTCAAAAGAATCCGAAGAAGAAGCAGGTATATCCGAATGTGTCCGGGGACCTGTTTCAATTCAAGACGCCGTATCTCTGGATTACGTAACCGTAATACAGAAAAACTTGACAAAATCAGTTAATACAAATGACCCTAATTCAAGGTCCGATAAGTCAAGTGACACGATGGGGACCCGATATCAAATCAATTATGGGGCATATGTCTTTCGTGGTTCAATATATCCACAACTGGCAAAAATCACAGGATTCACGTATGGTGATGCACTGGTAATCAAAAATGCCATCATAAATATGTTTATGAATGATGCATCTGCTGCCCGGCCAGCCGGAAGTATGACGTTGGATAAATTATACTGGTGGGAACATAATTGCCCGAACGGTCAATACTCTCCTGCGAAAGTCTTCCGCACCCTGCAATTTTCGCCTATGGACGTATCCCCCTATTACAAGGCCGAATTGCTTAATCTTCCAGGCTTAGAGCCTGAAGTGATAGAAGGCTGGTAATATTCTATAACATGGCAAGCCCCTCTTCTGCTTTAAAAAAGCGGTTGAGGGGCTTTTAATAATCATCTTTAAAATAAGCGGACCAGATGCACCTGGTCCGCTTTGCAACCTAACAGAAACTTCCAATAGCTTAAATGAAGTAGTTTTTTCAATCCACGCCCGAAACGGGCGAACAGCAACTGTTAAGTTGATATTACGATATGCAGAGTATTTAATACTCTGGATTTCTTGTATTTTAACATTAAAGAACCGTTTTGTCAATGTGACAAAAATCAGCACCAATCAATTTTTAGAGACTGAAGTACGCTTAAATTATATACCGTCTGGCAATCTCGTCATACTCAGCAATCTGCAATGCTCCCTGGTCGTCCGTTACCATGCACTTTCCTTCTTCGGTTCCTTCGTCCGGGCAAAGGAAATATTTTCGTCCGTCCGGTGCTGCCTGATAGCCTGTCAGCATATATCCGGCAGCATCAAACAAATACCATGCAGACGTTCCTGTTGTAACCTCCGTCAGCCAGTACCAGCCGCTGTGTGCGTAGCTGCCGTCTTTGTACTGATACCACCAACGTTTCCCATCGGCCGCCCGAATAAAGCCTTCCCGATAAATCTCAGGCTCTCTCACAAGGCTCCAATCGGGTAATCCATATCCCAGGATACGGGAGTATGATTTATCATATGACTTTGCGCAGACTCCACCACCGTTTTCGACCACGCCGGAGGCTCCGGAAGTATTACCCTCGATAGTTTTGACCTTGCTGGTCGTCACCTCGGTCACTATTCCGGTATGGTATGCTCTTGCCCCATTGGTAAAAAATATTACTGTTCCAGGCTCCGGTGTCCTGCTCCACCGGCCGGCTGCCTTAAATTGATTAACCCCTGTCGGGCAGTAATGGTACAGGGCACCGCCCAGCATCTTTTTGGCCGTCTCCAGGCCAAATGCCTGTACAAATACCTCCGATACATACATCGCGCACCAGGGCTGCGCCTGAAGATTATACCCAGTATGCTTATAATAGTCCCTGGCAAAACAGGTGTAATTATTGCTGCCAGCGTTGGCCGTAAAGCTGTCCAGATCCTTATTGCTCTTCTTTTCCAGATATCCATTCCATTTCTTCGCTGTCTGAATCAATTTGTTTACTGCATTCTCCATATACGCTCCTCTAATTGTAAAAAGGCCCGGGATTTCCCCGGGGCCTATGTACTGCTGTTGCGCGTCGCAACGCCGGCGTCACCCTGCCGACCGGGAGATAGACGGATCACCATCCTCTCTATTTCTGCTTGTCACCTTTAAGCTGCTTGTATATCTGATTAATACCGGTAGCCGCAAACCCTGATACAACGCCTACCGCTGCCGCGTTGATGATATCTGTTGCCGGGTAATCGGGCATCGTATACATGCCTACGACGCCCAGGGCAGCCCCAATAACGCCGCAAATCACTGGCAGCCACTTATTGTCTACTGCCGTCGCCTTAACCGCCATAGCGGCCAGATAACACAGTGCTGTAATTCCTGCTACACTTGCAATTCCAAAATCCATAATTATTCCTCCTTATTTTCCAGGTCACTGATACGGTGATTAACTACTTTAATCTGTTCCTGGATAACCGCTTGCGCTTCTTCTAGTTTAAAAGTTCGTTCGATTACCGTATTATGTTTGTCCACTTTTTTCTCCAATTGTCCAATGCGATAGTTTGTCAGCTTTGCCGCCGTCAAAATTCCTGCAAATGTTCCCACGGCACTTCCTGTCAGCCCAATAAGTGCTATTAAGACTTCTGTCTGTATCATGTCCCCTTCTATTCCGCCGGATTTTCTCTCAGCCATTTTTCAACCTGTGGCTTCCACCATGTCTGCACCTCTTCCAGTGTCATTTCTCCTGCCCTTATTTTCAATCCGTAAAATCTTCCCATTACAACGTTCCTCCTGTCTGCTCCGCCAGCGCACCGGCCAATTTGGCTACATCATTGATGGCCCCGTCCTGTACCCGCTGCCCCTCTTCTACTACTTCCACGCGCTCTGTAAGCCGTTCCACGTCTGTTTTAGGACGCAGGCTATAAGTTGTCAGCACCGTACCGTCAGAGGCCACCACGGACGTTTCAGACGCAAGTACAAGGTCGGTATAGGTTCCGACCGTCAGCCCGGCGCCGTTTTTAATCTGCACTTGTGACAGGTTGTCCGGAGTGAGCAGTTCCCAGGTGGCCAGCATCTCCGCCCGGTCAGCAGACAACACCTGTAATGCTCCCAGGCTGCCTCCAGCCTCCAATTCTTTCTCTATTCCATTTTTCAAAATCAGTTTGTCTTTTTTCATTTTTCCTATCTTCCTTTCTTTTTGTTAAGTTACTCGGTTAAATTGTTATTTCGATTCCGGGTGGCAGTTATTTTTTTGGGATGTTAATATAATATACCCTTACGGTATGGGCGACCGTTGAAGTGATAATTAGTCTATCGTTAATCAATATATGC
>OJKJ01000751.1_pt1 | contig 14997 bp, 10 predicted proteins | sample 1596491 | NCBI WGS metagenome assembly OJKJ01 (sample SAMEA4350160, study PRJEB24818) | metagenome | biome: human; feature: gut; material: faeces | place: Denmark | collected 2013-09 | reverse complement strand
GGGGCCCAGGGGGCGGTTTCGGCCTGAGCTGTGCTTTCGGCCTGAGCTGTGCTTTCGGCCCGGGCTGCAGTTTCGGCCCGGACCGCAGTTTCAGCCTGGGCACCAGTTTCAGCCCGGTCTGCGCTTTCGCCTCCAGCAGCGCTTTCAGCCTGGGCACCAGTTTCGACACGGTCTGCGCTTTCGCCCCCGGCTACAGATAATTCCACCCCGGCCGCGGCCTCCGCCGCGGCCAAATCTCCCGCCGTCTCTTCCGCCGCTTCTTCCCCGCCGTCACTCTTAACCGCCAGGTCCTCCAGCTTCAGCTGCAGCTCCTCCTCCACCTCGGCCTTGATCTCCTCGGCCTGCTCGGGATTCATGCTGGGAAGATCGTCGGTGGAGCCGACGCCAAAGCGGCGCAAAAACTCCTCGGTGGTGGCGAACAGCGCCGGGCGGCCCGGCGCGTCCATGCGGCCCACCTCGTACACCAGGTTGAACTCGATCAGCCGGTTCACTGCGTGGTCGGACTTGACGCCGCGGATCTTCTCGATCTCCAGCTTGGTCACCGGCTGCTTGTAGGCGATGATGGACAGCGTTTCCAACATTACCTCGGTGAGCACCTGCTTCTTGGGCGTGGACGCCACCCGGATCAGGTTGTCATAATATTTCGCCTTGGTGCACATCTGGTAGCTGTCCTCCAGCGCGATAATCTGCATCCCGCAGCTTCTGCTCTTGTCATACCGGGCCTTCAGGCGTTCCACCGCCCGCCTGGCCGTCTCCCGGTCCTGCCCAATGGCCGCGGCCAGCTGCCGCAGCTCCACGGAGCGCCCCATGGTAAACAGGACGGCCTCAACGACCGCCTCCTGCTCCTTCTCATTCTCGGTGGGCGGAAACTCCAGCGCCAACTGGCCGTTTTGTACGCCGGCCTGCTCCGGCTGCCCCGCTCCGGCGCCTCTTGTCAGTTTTCCCTCTTCCATCTCTATCCGTCCTTATCCCTTCAATCGTCACTCCGCGAAATCCGCCAGCCCGTCTAAGTCCAGCTCCGCTTCCTCCCCCTCCGGCTCCAGGGCTTCGATCTCCATGTCTCCGAAGGTCTCCTCCTGCACCAGATGGATTTTGCCGATCTTCATCAACTCCAGAACCGCCAGAAAGGTGACCACCACCTCCAGCTTGTCCGCCTGCTCCTCCAGCAGATGGCGGAAGCTGAAATGCCGGTTTTTCCTGGCATAGCCAAGCACCGATCCGATCTTCTGCTCCAGGCTCACCGGCTCCCGCCGGATGGTGCCGAAATTGCTGCGGATCGGGTCGACCTTGTCCTCCTTGCGCTTCATCACCTGCTCGAACACCCGCTTCAGCTTCGCCAGGGTGAGGCCGTCCAACAGGCTGTCCAAATCCACCGGCGGCTCATATTTGGCCACCTCCGGCGGAATGGTGGGCGACTTGTACAGAAGGCGGTCCGCGCCGTCCTCCCGCCTGGCCAGCTCATCGGCCATCAGCCGGTAGGTCTTGTACTCCAGCAAACGCTGTACCAGCTCCGCCCGCGGGTCGATCTCCTCGCCCTCCTCGTCCACTTCCTTGGGAAGCAGCATGCGGGCCTTGATATCCAGCAGCGTGGCGGCCATCACCAGAAACTCGCTGACGACATTTAAGTCCTCCCGCTCCATGTTCCGCACATATTCCAGATATTGGTTAGTGATCTCCGCGATGGGAATATCGTAAATATTTACCTTATTTTTCTCAATCAGATGCAGGAGCAGGTCCAGAGGTCCCTCAAAATGCTCCAGCTTGTAAGATATCTGTACCATAAATCCTCTTTTTCCGGCCCTGACAGCGTCAAACGCCGTTTCACCGCCCGTGGTTGGCCGGTTCTGCGGGGTCCATCCACTTCCGGCCATCAGCATTTATCTTACCACAGAACCCCAAAGCCCGCTACTGCTTTTTCAGCCGCACCACTACCAGCTGAGGCCGGTTGTTCAGGCGGATGTTGATGGAGTGGGTGCCCAGTCCCCGGCTGACGATCATGCGCTTCCCGTCCGTCTCAAAATCTCCCGCGCACCAGGGAATGAAAAACTGGTACTGGGGCGTCATCACGCCGCCCAGGCCCGGGATGCGGATGGTTCCCCCGTGGAAATGCCCGGACAGGGTCAAATCCGCTCCCCAGGCCGCGTAATCCTTAAAATACATGGGAGAGTGCGCCAGCAGAATCTGGAATTTCTCCTCCCGCCCGGCTCCCCGCACCCGGCCCAGCCTGCGGACCAGATAATCCGGCGGCATCGGGTCCAGCTTCTCAAACAGAGCCTTGCGATAATACCGCTGTCCCAGATCCAGCCCGGAAATCTCTGTATCCGCCCCCCAGGGAGCCGTCCCGTTTTCCAGATAGATCACGCCCATCCGCTTCAGCCGGTCCCGGTACTCCTCGTACAGGCCGCCGTAAGTCTCCCGCTCCCAGACCATGCGGTTCTCGTGGTTCCCGTTGCCGCAGTACACCGGGAAATCCCTTGACAGCCGCTTCACCAGCTCCAAAGGCACCGCCACATCCCGCCTGCCCTTGCACACCATCATATCGCCGCCGATCAGCACCGCGTCCGGGTTTACCCGCCGGATTGCCTCCAAAAGCCGCCGGTTCCCCGGGCCGAACTCATTGTTGTGCAGGTCCGACAAAAAGACAAGGGTCTTATCCTTCAAAATCTTGTCCGACCGGATGCAGGTCTCCTCCACAGAGAACCGCTTTTTCTCATATTCCGACCGCGCCAGGCAGACAGCCGCCCCAAACGTGGCCGCTGTGGTTATCCCTTTTATCATCCCGTCACCTCCGCAGTTTGCATTTTCCCGCCTAAACCGTAAAAAAGCCTTCCTCAAACAGCCGGATCACATCCAAAAGGCTGTCGCACTTGGCGGTCAGTTTTGCGGTCAGCTCCGGTCCCGGGATGCTCAGGTCCGGCACCATCACCGCAAGGAAGCCGCCGTTTAACGCGGCGCTTATGCCGTTGAAGCTGTCCTCCAGCACCATGCACTCCTCCGGCTTTTCGCCCAGCATATCCGCGGCCAGGTAAAAGATCTCCGGGTCCGGCTTGGCGTGGGTCACCATCTCCCCGAAGGCATATGCGTCAAAAAAGCCGTCGATGCCGGCGCCCCCCACATTCTGCTCCGTCCACTGGCGTCCGCTGGAGGTGGCAACCGCTGTTTTGATTCCCTTCTCTTTTAAATATGTAAGAAGTTCCTTCAAACCCTTTTTCACCGGAACGCCGTATTTGCGGATCTGATCATAGGAAAACGCCCTCTTCTCCTCCAGGAACCGGTCCGTGTCGAATTCCGGCCCAAACATCTCGTTCAGCAGCCGCTTCACCGTGTCCGGCTTGCTGCCCCGGATTCCGTCAAAGAACTCGTCCCCCACGGAAATGCCGAACCGTTTTCCCACAATATTCCAGGCCTCCACCGACAGCCGTTCCGTATCAAACATCAGTCCATCCTGATCAAAAATCACCGCTTTTACCTTGTGCGCCATCTCTTGTCTTTCCTCCGAATCTTTCTTTTTCAGTCTCAGATAGTATCATAGCATAACTACGGAAATTTTCAAAGTAAAAAGGACGCCGCGGCGCTTTAAGCCTGCGGCGTCCGAATCCAAACCGGCGCTATCTGCCCAGATACCAGGGCGCCAGCTCCACGCTGACAAAATAGCCCTGTTCATGCTGGCAGATCGGACACATCTGGGGCGCTTCCGTGCCGAAATGGATATGGCCGCAGTTTAAACACACCCAGCCGGTCTTTACATCGGAAATAAACAGCTTCCCGCTTCCCAGCCGGTCCGCCAAATGCTGAAACCGTTCCCCGTGGGTCTTCTCGATCTCCGCGATCATGTGGAACACATTTCCGATCCTGGCAAAGCCCTCCTCCTTGGCGATATCGCCGAAGGATTTGTACACCACATCGTGCTCCTCAAACTCATTGTGCGCCGCCGCGTTCAACTGCGCCAGGGTGTTCTGCTCCATATCCACCGGATAACCTCCATCTATGAATATGGTTTCCTTATCCAGAGGTTCCAGGAACTTGTAGAAAATCTCCGCGTGCTCCTTTTCCTGGTTGGCCGTGTAGGTAAAAATCTGCTCCACCACCGGCATTTTCTGGAACCGGGCAAGGGCGGCCGCGAAGGTGTAGCGGTTCCGCGCCTGGCTCTCGCCTGCAAACGCACGCATCAGGTTTTTAGCTGTCTCGCTGTCTCTCAAATCTGGCATATTTCATTTCCTCCTAATCATCATCGTTTCATATTCATACTATCCCCTGGAAGCATATGGATTATACCCATATAGAATCCAATTTTATTTCCTTGTGTTTCGCCTTTTTCCATGTTACAATCCAAATATGGATAATATCGCAAGGAGGAGAGCCTATGATTCGTTATGACCGTCTGTGGAAAACCATGGAAGACAAAGAGCTTACCCAATACCGCCTGATCAAGCAGCACGGCTTCAGCGCCGGCCAGATCGGCCGCCTGAAGAAGAACATGCATGTGTCCACCCACACCATTGATACGCTCTGTACCATTCTGCAGTGCGGCATAGGCGACATCATGGAGTTCTGCCCCGACGAGACCTCCGGCTGGACCGGACCCCTTCCCGCGCAGACGGAGGAACCGGCCGCCGACAAACCCAAAGCGAAAAAAGCCCCCAAGGGCAAGACCGCCGCGGAAAAACCGGAAAAAGCCGCAAAAAAGGCCGACAAGTCCGGAAAGGAAAAAACCGACAAGGACGGCGCAAAGTCATTAAAGGCGGAGAAAGAAAAAGCCCCCAAGGAAAAGAAATCCGGCAAGGGCGACAAGGCCAAGAAAGAGAAAGGCGACAAGAAGGGAAAGGGCGGCAAGAAGAAGTAGGCCGATGCCCGCATCCCACCTCCCCGGCAGCAGCCCGCGCAGGCAGTTCCGGAGGACGTGCGCCTTCCATAGAAATGCCGGAGGCGGTTTGAACTTCCGCCTCCGGCATGCCTGTCTCTAATCCATATACCCGGTCGTTTTGTAGGTATTGTACTGCCTTCTCAACCTGACCACCAGGGAGCCGTCCGGCTCTTTTTTCTTGTCCTCAATCACATATTGGGTCCTGTTCCGGTCCATCTTCTGACAGAACATCTCAAACTCCTGGTCCGGGTTCGCGTCGTTTGCGGTATCAAACCGCATGGTCTGTAACAGGCAGGCACTCATGATTCTTCTCATCGGGACATTCCTCCGTATCGTTCTTTTTCTTTATTTTACCATTTCCATCGAAAAAATGTCAGCGTTTTTTCGCACTTATCACCAATTTTGTTTAATTTTCCTGCATATACGCCCACATTTTTTGTGTATAATGCACATTTTTTATTCATTTGCGCCGATGATCCGCACCGCTATCTTCCAAATATAGGTTGACAAGAACCACCAATTTGCTATGATTAAGGCAATTAACGATATAGAAATTTATCCTTCGGGGAGAGCCATTATGCAAAAGAAAATCATTCCCATTACCCTGGCGGCTGCATTGCTGATTTCCAGTTTTCTTTCTCTCGTCTCCATTTCCCATCTCCAGGGCAATGCCCGCATCATCAACTATACCGGCGTTGTGCGCGGCGCTACCCAGCGCCTGGTGAAGCAGGAGCTCAACAACACCCCCAACGACGGGCTGATGGAACAAATCGACGCCATTATTGAGGAACTTTTGACCGGGGAAGGGGAAAACGGCCTCGCCCGCCTGAACGATCCCGGATACCTGGAATTGGCGGCGCAGATGAAAGAGGACTGGCAGCAGATCCGGCAGCAGATTTACCAAGTTCGCGGCGGAAATGCGCCGGACGAGCTGTTCGCGGCCAGCGAACGATTCTTCGAGCTGGCGGATCAGGTCGTGAGCGCCGCCGAGGAGTATACGGAGGGCCGCGTGCTTATGGCGCAGAGAAGCCTGTCCCTGCTGACCTGCGCGTTTATTCTTTTGGCCGTCGCGCTTTCCGTCTACACCTCCAGGCAGTCCGCGCGCCAAAAAGCCCTGGCTCAGGCCGAGGAAGCCAATAAACGCCGGAGCGAATACCTCTCCCGCATGTCCGAGGCTCTGCGCGCGCCCATGAACGATATTTCCGAACTCATGTATGTGGCAGATCCGGAAACCTATGAGCTGCTGTTCATCAACGACGCCGGACGGGAAACCTTTGGCGTGGACGTGCTGGCGGGCCAGAAATGCTACCGCGTGCTTCAGAATGCGGACGCGCCCTGCAGCTTCTGCACCAACCATTTTTTAAAGGACGGGGAGACCTACACCTGGGAATACACCAATCCCGTCACCGGCCGCCACTACCTGCTTAAGGACCGCCTGATCGAGTGGGACGGGCGCCCTGCCCGGATGGAAATCGCCTTCGACAACACCAAGTCCGAGTGCGAAAAATTACAGCTCAAATTCACGCTGGACGCGGAAAAAATGATCACGGAGTGCGTGCGCACGCTCTACCAGGAAAACGAGCTTAAAAGCGCAGTTTCCCAGATGCTTGAGCGGCTGGGCAGCTTCCTGTCGGCCGGCCGCGCTTACATCATCTCCATCCAGGAGGACTCTCTCTGCGAAGCCATCCAATGGGTCTCCAGCGGGACCCAGGCCGATGCAGCGCGCAGACACAATGTTCCTCTCTCCACCATCCGCCGCTGGCTCCCCTCCTTCGACCAGCGCGGATGTATCGTGATTGAGGACGTGGAAACATTAAAGGAATCCGATCCTGTGGAATATGAATTCCTGCACAGCCAGTCCATCCACAGCCTGGTGGCCGCTCCCATGGAAATGGACGGGACGCTGACCGGTTACCTGGGCGTTGACAACCCGTCTCCGGACCACATGTCCAACATCGCTCCCCTGCTCCAGACCCTGTGCTATTTTCTTATGCTGGCCTGGCGGCACGCGCAGAGCCAAAAGCAGCTGTCCCAATTAAGCTACTATGACAAGCTGACCTCATTTTACAACCGGAACCGGTACATCGAGGATACAAAAGACCTTTCCACCGCCGAAGTCTCCGTGGGAATCGTCTATCTGGACGTCAACGGCTTAAAGGACATCAACGACCAGCACGGCCACGCCTACGGCGACGAGGTTCTGGCGGAATGCGCCCGCAGAATGAAACACGCGTTCCCCGGCGCCAACTTCTACCGGATCGGCGGGGATGAATTCGTGATCATCTGCCCCGGATTGGGAAAGGAGCTTTTTGAGAGCAGAACCCGGGATCTGAAGGCCCAGTTCCGCGCAGATCCCATGTGCCGCGCGGCCATCGGTTCCCGCTGGTCGGAAAAAATCGACGATCTGAACCAGATTATCGCCGAAGCGGACGCCCGGATGTATGAGGACAAGAAAACATTTTACCGCACCCACCCGGCCTCCAACCGCTACCGCCACCACAGCGACGAGTTGTTGTACCTGGCGGACCCCGCCGTCTTACAGGAAGAGATCCGGCAAAACCGTTTTGTCGTGTATCTGCAGCCCAAGATTTCCTGCCCGGATCGCAGGGCCGTGGGAACGGAGGCCCTGATCCGCTACCAGCCCCGTCCGGACGCCCTGGTTCTGCCCGGAAATTTCCTCCCGCTGATGGAGGAGACGGGGGCTGTCAGTCAGATCGATTTCTTCGTGTTCAAGTTCGTCTGCTCCAGGCTCAAACGCTGGATGGAACAGGGCAAAGCGGTATTTCCGGTCTCCGTAAACTTCTCCCGCTGCTCCCTGGCGCAGCCGCTGTTTGTGGAGCAGCTCACCGAAATCTGTGATTCCTCCGGCATTTCCCCGGAGCTCCTGGAGATTGATATCACGGAAAGCCTGCGGGAGGTGGAGGAACTGGATATCCGGGCGCTGATCATCAAAATCCGCGGGGCGGGCTTTTCCGTCGCCATCGACGACTTTGGGACTGAGTACGCCAACCTGGCCCTGTTGTCCTCCGTGGAATTCGACGTGCTCAAGCTGGACAAGAGCATGGTCGGCGACGTGGCTCACAATCCCAGAACCAGGGCAATCGTGGAATCCATCGCGGAAATCTGCGGCAAGCTGGGCATCCGCATGGTGGCCGAGGGCATCGAGACGGAGGAACAGATGGCGGCCTTAAACGCCTGCGGCGTGCGGCTGGCCCAGGGCTTCCTATTTGGCAAACCGGTCTGCGCAGGCCAGTTCGAAAAAACATATTTGCAGCAATAACTGCATCCAGTTAAGAAAAAGCATGGGCCCCAACGCTCCATGCTTTTTTCGTCACTTCCGGCAGATCACCGCCATATTCCATTTTCATCTACCCGGTATCCGTCGGGCGTCACGGTGTCGGTCAGCATCACGCCGTCGCTTCCCAGGTAGAAATACTGTTCATTGGTCTTGACCCAGCAGTTCTTCGCCATGGCGCCGCTGGAATGGAAATAGTACCACGCGCCGTTGTTGAACTTGCGCCAGCCCACGGCCATGTAGGCGTTGGGGTCAAACCAATAGTCCTCCCCCGCAATCTTCAGCCATTGGTTGGACGCCCTGGAGCCGTCCTCCTTGATATAGAACCATCCGGTGGAGTCCTGGTTCCATCCCGATGTGGGATTGCCAGTTCCCGGGCCGCCGCTGCCGCCGTCCGCGCCTTCGGCGCTCTGCTGCTTTGCCAGCTCGAAACCGTAATCCAGAAGGGCCTTGGTGTCCGTGTAGTGGGTGGATTTGCTCTTCATCACCACCGCGATCAGGCGCACGCCGTCCCGTTCCACCGCCGTCACCAGCGTGTTGCCCGCCTTGGAGGTGTATCCGGTCTTGCCGCCGATGATTCCGGCGTAATAACGGGAATCATTGGGATACAGCATCTTGTGTCCGATGGAAATGGTTCTGGCCGCATTTTTCTTGGTCGCCGGCAGGTCATAGGACAGGGTGGAGGCAACTGTGCGCACCGTACCGTTCTCAAAAGCAGCCTTGGCGATCAGCGCCATGTCATTGGGCGTGGTATAATGGTCATTGTCGTTGAGCCCGTGGGGATTGGTAAAATGCGTGTTGGTACAGCCCAGGGCCGCGGCCCTGGCGTTCATCATATCCGCAAACTTGGCGTTGCTGCCCGCCACGTGCTCCGCCAGAGCGTTGCCCACTTCGTTGGCAGACTTTAACAGCAGGGCGTAAAGGCATTGGCGCACCGTCAGCTTGTCCCCCTCCACCAGGTTGAGGGACACCGCTCCCGCCTCCAGATTAGTGGTGGCGGTGGAAGAAAAGGTCACGGTATCATCCAGATTGCAGTTCTCAGCAACCAGAAGAGCTGTCATCAGCTTTGTGATACTGGCCGGGTAAAGCTTTGTGTCTCCGTTTTTCGAGAACAGAAGCTGGCCCGTGGAAGCGTTCAAAAGAGCCGCTCCCTCCGCGGCGATCACCGGCTCCGCTACGGCCGTGTTGGACGTCTGGCCTGAATTCTGGCCGGCAGACTGGCTCTGGGAGGCGGACGGGTCTGAGGGACCGGTGGTTCCAGGGGTAGGGCCTTGGCCGGGAGTGGTTCCCTGGCCGGGGGCGCTGCCCTGGCTGCCGGTGGTTTCCTGGCCGGGAGCGCTGCCCTGGCTTCCGGTGGTTCCTTGGCCGGGAGCGCTGCCCTGACTGCCGGCGGTTCCCTGGCCGGGGGCGTTTCCCTGGCTGCCGGTGGTTCCCTGGCCGGGGGCGCTGCCCTGGGCGGCCTGTCCGCTGCCGGAGGACGGTCCTCCTCCGTTCTGTCCGGAAGAGCCGGAGTTTCCCCCTGAGCCCATGCTGGCCACGGAACTCTCCTCTAACGGTGTGATCACCGGAGAGGAAGCGAAGGCATACACGGCCGGTCCCAGGACCAGCGCCGCGCTCAGGCACGCGCTCAACAGTATCTTATATGGAAATCGTCTTTTCATTCTGTGTTCTCCTGATCCATCATTTTACCGCAGAATTCCCTTACGGCTGCTCCCGGCTTGCGGTCCGTTCCCAGACTCCGCCGGAACTTGCATTGTGAGCTGCGCGGTTGGTAATCATGGGCAGCTTGCATTGTTTCACTATTATACTTTGTCATCAGCCGTCAGGCTGATGATAAGAAATACGTTTCCTTATTATACTTTGTCATCAACCGCCAGGCTGATGATAAGAAATGCGTTTCCTTATTATATTTTGTCACCAGCCGCCAGGCTGATGATAAGAAATACGTTTCCTTATTATACTTTGTCACCAGCCGTCTGGCTGATGATAAGAAATATGTTTCCTTATTATATCACAACAATGCGAGACTGAAAATCCGATTTTCTGACAATAACCTTACAACTTTTTGAACGGTTGCGGCGAATTACGGCGGAACCGTTCATACCTGGTTCATTTCCCTTGGCTCAATCTGTGGGAGAGCATCTCCAATTCCTCGGGATACATGCAGTTGTCCAGACTCCCCTCCCCCACTGCGCGGCGGCAGTCCGCAAGATCCATCCACATCACGGATTCCAGTTCCTCCTTCTGAAGTCTGAGCGCAGAGGTCTCAACCGGTTTCCGGTAAATGTAGATGGCGCTGATCTCATGATCTTTAAAGAGCCTTCCACAAAAAAACGCTTCCCGGTACGCCCGGCGAAACCCTACGAACTCCAGGTCCTCAGCCCGGGCGCGGAGGCCCAGCTCCTCCTCCAGTTCCCGGAGCGCGGCGGGAAGAAAATCGTCTCCCGCCTGGAGGTGCCCCGCCGACGAGACGTCGTAACAGCCCGGGTAGGAATCCTTGTCCCGGCTCCGCTTCTGCAGCAGGACGTCCCATCCGCCGGAAGCATTTTCCCGCACCACCCAGATGTGGGAAGTGCCGTGGGGATCGCCGTTTAAGTGCACCAGCTCACGTTCCCGGGCCACGCCGGTGACATTTCCCTCGCTGTCCCGCACGTCAAACAGCTCCAGTTCCCGGCCATCCAGAGCCGCGTACACCAGCCGGTTTTCGCGGTAAGAAAGCTTCAGTGAGAAGAATGGGCGCTTCTCATTGAGAAGACGGAAAAAGATTTTATCCCCCTCCCAGAGATTCAACTTCAACACCGCTTCCCGATCCACCCATTCCAGCACGCCCTCGTCGCAGGCCGTCAGCTCCCCGGAAAATTTGTCCGCTGTAAACAGACAAATGTACTCATCTTCCCAGCCTTCGGATGAGAAGGTGATCACGCCGCGAAACTGCCAGGAAAGCAGCGTCAGCCCGGTCTCCTCCTTTACTTCCCGCAGCACGCATTCCTCCGGGCTCTCACCGGCCTCAAAATGCCCGCCCACGCCGATCCATTTATCCTTGTTAACGTCGTGCTCCTTACTTACCCGGTGAAGCATCAGGTAGGCATTTTCCCGCTCAATATAGCAGAGTGTGGTAAGTTTCATGTCGCACATCCTTTCTCCCCCTCCCAGGGCATTCTGAGGCCCTCAGAGGCCATTTTACTGCGCCTTATGGTAAAATTCTACAGCCCTGTGCGGCAAATGCCTGCGGGCTGCGGCTGCAGGCGTTTGCTGCCAGGCAATCCCATGATAGTTGCGGCTTCGGTCCATTGCCGCCTGGCAATCTCCCACCGGCTGTGTGTGCAGTCCAGGGCAGCCTGGCATTCTCTCGCCGGCTGTGTGCGCGGTACAGGGCAGCCTGGCCTTCTCTCATCGGCTGTGTGCGCGGTATAGGGCAGCCTGGCATTCTCCCATCGGCTGCTCCTGCGTGCCATTGCCAAGCAAAAGAAAGTCCGCCGGAATGCAGCGGACTTTCGGAAGTTTTTGATTATTCCTCGATGGAGTAGTTGGGAGCCTCTTTGGTGATGTGAATATCGTGGGGATGGCTCTCCTTCAGGGAGGCGGCGGAAATCTTCATGAACTTTCCGGTCTCCTGCAGGGTGGGAATATTCTGCGCTCCGCAGTAACCCATACCGGAGCGGAGCCCGCCCAGCAGCTGGAATACGGTGTCCTCCACCATGCCCTTGTAGGCCACGCGGCCTTCCACGCCCTCGGGAACCAGCTTCTTGGCATCCGTCTGGAAGTAGCGGTCCTTGCTTCCGTTCTCCATGGCGGAGATGGAACCCATGCCGCGGTACACCTTGTACTTACGGCCCTGATACAGCTCAAAGGTACCCGGGCTCTCGTCGCAGCCCGCAAAGATGCTGCCCATCATACACACGCTGCCGCCCGCTGCGATGGCCTTGGTGACATCGCCGGAATACTTGATGCCGCCGTCCGCGATGATCGGAATCCCGTACTGCTTCGCCACGGAGTAGCAATCCATAACCGCGCTGATCTGGGGAACACCGATACCGGCAACCACACGGGTGGTGCAGATGGAGCCAGGTCCGATTCCGACCTTCACAGCGTCGGCTCCGGCCTCGATCAGAGCTCTGGTGGCATCGCCGGTCGCCACATTTCCGGCAATAACCTGAACCTCCGGAAATGCCTCTTTAATCATCTTCACGCAGCGGATTACATTGGCGGAGTGACCGTGGGCGGAGTCCAGAACCACCACGTCGACCTTGGACTTAACCAGAGCCGCGACGCGATCCAGCACATTTGCAGTGATTCCCACAGCCGCGCCGCAGAGCAGGCGTCCCTGCTCGTCCTTGGCGGACAGCGGGTACTTGATCTGCTTTTCAATATCTTTGATGGTGATCAGGCCCTTTAAGTTGAAATCATCGTCCACGATGGGCAGCTTCTCAACTTTAGCCTTAGACAGAATGGCCTTGGCTTCCTTCAGGGTAACGCCTTCCCTGGCGGTAACCAGGTTCTTGGAAGTCATGCACTCTTTGATGGGGCGGCTGAAATCCTCCTCGAACTTCAAGTCGCGGTTGGTGATAATACCGACCAGCTTCTTGCCCTCGGTGATCGGGACGCCGGAGATACGGAATTTAGACATCAGATCGTTGGCATCTTTTAATGTGTGCTCAGGGGACAGATAAAACGGATCCGAGATTACGCCGTTCTCAGATCTCTTTACACGGTCTACTTCCTCAGCCTGCTCTTCGATGCTCATGTTCTTGTGGATAATACCAATTCCGCCCTGACGCGCCATGGCGATCGCCATACGGTGTTCCGTCACCGTGTCCATGCCCGCGCTCATCAGCGGAATGTTCAGCTTAATCTTTTTGGTCAGATACGTGGTCAGGTCAACCTGGTTCGGAATCACTTCCGAATAAGCCGGCACCAGAAGCACATCATCAAAGGTAATGCCTTCACCGATAATTGTACCCATGGAAAAATCCTCTCTTTCTGCGTGTTTGAATAAGTTAAAAGTGTGAAACGGGAGATTTCACACTTTCAGTTAACTGCTTGTTGTTAGTATCTAATACTAACAAATTTTACAGAGCTTGTCAAACAGAATCGTCCCCTGCTATTCATTGAATTTACTTATAGGACCTCATGAGCCGCTCTTATACCGTATAGAGGGCGGAGGCCCCGGCCAAGTGGCCGGAACCTCCGTCTTTACTGCTTACGTTTTAATGCTTTGTTCACTCCGATCAGGAGTTATCCTCTTCCTTCCGCTTCTTGTTGATTGCAGCGATCGCAAGGAGGATTCCCGACATCATCATGGTCAGCGTTCCTTTTACAGCTCCCTGGCCGGTCTTGGGCAGCGCCGCGAAGGGCACTTCGCCGTCATCGATTACGGTCAGGTCTGCCGGTGTGGTATCCGGCATGATGGCCATGGGGACGTCATCGGGGTTGATAGTGACGGTTGCGCCGGGGCCGTTGTCGTTGTCGGGCTTGTAGCTGGGGCTGCCGCCTCCACCACCGTTGTTGCCGCCTCCTCCGCCACTGTTGCCTCCGCCTACATACCGGAAGTTCGCCGCGAAGGTCACATCTTCAATAAACGCTTCCTTCGTCAGATCATCGGTGGTGTTGTACTTCTTATCAGCGTTTCCTCTGATGCTCCAGTAGTCGAATGTGTAACGGCTGTTGGCCGATGTAGTAACATTCGCGTTCGGGGTAGCCGGTTTAACCGGGCCAACCGTAATGATCTCGCCGGTCACTGCATCCCGCTCAAAGTCTTGAATGGTATGCACTTCAACCGTTGTTCCACCCACGCTTCCGTTGGCATTAGCCTCGTATCTGATGGTGATCTGGAACTTATCCGGTACTCCATCCGGTGTGCCGGGCTTCTCAGTTCCGGTGGAATCCAGCGTGTAGTATACCTTAAGCAGGTTCTGCTCGCTGTCCGCTCCAACGGTCTTCGGTCCCTCGGTCTTCTCAAATACATAGTTCAGGTTGTTGTATGTCTTATTTGTCGTAGTATACGCAATGTCTGTACCGAACTTCACATTGTCCTGCGTTACCGTCTCGCCAAGCTTGCCGTCGAAGTAATACTCAACCTTATAGCTCAGGTCGCCGCGCTCGGTGAAGTGTGCGGTATAGGTGTCTGCCTCGAATACTTCAGTTGCAGCATTCTTCACAGGCGTGTAATGCTTGTTGTCCTCGCCGGTTGCCACGGTATCGCCATTGGAATTGGTCCAGTGGGTGAATACATAGCCGTCAGCGGGTTTCGCCTCGGAACCCTTGGGGGCGCCGGTGGCGGGGGCGATGGACTCGGTGTCAAGGGTTACGGTGCCTCTGGTGAGGGATTCGGACTGGTAATTTACAATAACATCCTCATTCTCTGTGTAGAAAAAGGTAATCTGCTTGCCATACGCGTCGAGCACTACGTCCTGCTTTCCGCTTCCCTCTACGGTGTAACCCGTGATTACTGGAGCCGTCTCTTCGTATTTGTCTCCGAAGATCTTATCAGTTCTCGTTTCCGCAGCTTTCAGGATCTTGTTCGTATCCTTCTCCAGGTAATTTACCTTATAGCTTACATCTTCCTTCGCCGTGTAGTAGAAGGTGATCTCCTTATTGTACGCGTCGAGCACGATCTCCTGTTTTCCGGTTCCCACTACGCTATAGCCAGTGATTGCAGGCGCCGTCTCTTCGTATTTGTCTCCGAAGGTCTTCTCAGTTCTCGTTTCCGCCGCTTTCAGGATCTTGTTCGTATCCTTCTCCAGGTAATTTACCTTATAGCTTACATCTTCCTTCGCCGTGTAGTAGAAGGTGATCTCCTTATTGTACGCGTCGAGCACGATCTCCTGTTTTCCGGTTC
>OJKJ01000749.1_pt1 | contig 15053 bp, 11 predicted proteins | sample 1596491 | NCBI WGS metagenome assembly OJKJ01 (sample SAMEA4350160, study PRJEB24818) | metagenome | biome: human; feature: gut; material: faeces | place: Denmark | collected 2013-09 | reverse complement strand
CATTGCGGGAGGTGCTTTTTACGGGAACACGGAGCTCACCTCCATCACCCTGCCGAAGACTCTGTCGCAGATTGGACCATATGCGTTTTGCGGCTGTACCGGGCTCACAGAGGTACTTCTCCCTCCTGGCGTTAAAAGCCTCGAGGAAGGCGTTTTCGCCCGCTGCACGGCCTTACAGACGGTTTCAGCGGCACAGCCTGACGGTCAGCTGACTTCGGTATCGGCCCGTGCGTTTTTTAACTGCCGGGAACTGACAGAGGTTCCTTCTCTGGAACGCTGTACTGTGGTGGGAACCAGTGCATTTTCCGGATGTGAAAAGTTAAGAAGGATTGAGGGGGTATTTCTTCAGATCGGAGACTCAGCATTTTCCGGTACGCCATTTCTGGAGGAGCAGAAGCGGATGGGAAACGGTCCGCTTCCCGGAGCCGCCATCGTCTCCGGTATTCTGATTGACGGCTCAGGCTTAAGCGGTGACGTGACCATTCCGGAAGGCGTTGCCGGGATCGCGGACTACGCCTTTGCCGGAAATGAACGCCTCCGGTCGCTCCATTTTCCTGTAAGCTTAAAAAGAATTGGCAGCTCTTCCTTTGCAGGATGCCGGAATTTAAAGTCGGTTCATGTCTCAGCCCCCCTTGAGAAGATGGGCTGTTCCGCCTTTGAAAAATGTATCTCCCTGTCCGCTTTCTCCTGCCGGATTGCAGAAATCGGCGCCCGAGCATTTGCCTGGTGTCAAAGCCTTGAATCGGTCACGTTAGAGGAGACGGTTCTCCTGGGGGACGGCGCGTTCTGCGGCTGTTCGGTTTTAAAAATATGCCGCATGGAAAATCTCCGCCGCATGGGGAGAGAAGCCTTCAGCTGCTGCAAAAGTCTGGAGGCGGTTCACTTCCCTCTGGCCGAACGGATCGGTACACGGGCTTTTGAGCGCTGTGACGCATTAAAAAGCATGCTGCTTCCCGCGTTGTCTGCCTTGTCCGATCACAGCTTTGAGGACTGTGGACATCTGGAGGAAATCCTACTGCGTGACGGCCAGAACATCGATTTTCCGGCCAGCTATGCATTTTCCGGTTGTACCGCCATACGCAGGGTTATTCTGGAGAACACAGTGTATCAGCTTACGGGATATGAGACTCTGTTTGACCGGAAGCTGCCGGAGGCTGTCAGGCGCATCTATGGAAGTGCCTTGAGCTGTTTTACCATCGATGAGGAGCTCGCATTAACCGAATACCAAAATTGCGGCCGGTTTGTTGCCATACCCGAGGGCGTGAAAACCATCGGGGAAGAGGTGTTTAAGGATCAGACACGGCTTGAGGCAGTCACAATCCCGGATTCCGTGGAGTATATCGGCCCGCGGGCATTCGACAAGACCCCCTGGCTGGAACAGCAGCGCGCCGTCAGCGGAACAGCTCCTGTCACCGTTAAAAATATAATCATTGACGCGGCCGCCTGCTCCGGCGACGTGGTAATCAGCCCTTTCGTCAAACGGATTTCGGGGTGGGCCTTTGCCAACTGCATCGATTTAACCGGAATCAGATTTTCTTCCTCCCGGACAGCGGTGGAGATACATGCGTTTCGAAACTGTATCCGGCTGAAACGCATTGTTACAGCCGATGGGAGAGAGTACTGCCTGGAGGGCCTTCCTTCACTGGACCAGGAGCTTCCGTCCATGGTAAGACAGATTTTCGAGGACTGCTATAACTGCTTTAAGACAGACGGCTCGGGACTTCTGCTGGAATGTACGGGGAATATAAGCCGCTTAACTCTGCCGGAGGGAATCACGGAGATCGGGCGCGGTGCGTTAAAGGACAGCAACCTTCTCACCAGCATCACGCTGCCAGACTCTGCCGCAGCAGTCGGAGCGTGCGCATTTGAACAGTGTAAATGGCTGGAAACGGTGAGCGGTACCTCCCGCCTCACCCGTATCGGCCGCATGGCTTTTTCCGGCTGCGTCCGTTTAAAAAGGATCGAAGAGCTGCCCATGCTCCAGTCTCTGGGAGAGCGCGCATTTGAAAACTGCACCTCACTGGAGGAAATCATTTTGCCGGAAGGCATTGAGGAGATTCTTCCTGGAACCTTTTACCGGTGCCATGAGCTGAAACGGGTGGTGCTCCCGTCTACACTGAAGAGAATCGGGAAGGAGGCATTCGCATTCTGCTATAACCTGACGGACATCACGCTGCCGGAGGGGATCGAACAGATTGGGGAAAGGGCGTTTGCCTGGTGCCGTAATCATGAGACAGAAAGGGAGATGCCATGAAATACAGAGATCTCGGAACAACCGGTCTGCGTGTATCGGAGATTGGATTTGGAACCATTCCCATATTAAGCGGCAATGTTCCGGTTCTTCCAGGCTATTACAGCCCTGATACAGAAGGGGCTGTCGCCGTCATGGAACACGCCTGGAGACTCGGATGCAATTTGTACGATACGGCCATTGTCCCGGAATATGGGGACGCCGAACGGAAGCTGGGAGCATTTATAAAAAAAATTGGCCGTGATAAGATCGTCATCTCTGATAAAGCCCGGTTCTATACCGGCAATGAGATGTATCAGGCTGTTCTTGAATCGACAAAGAACCTGGGAACCGCACCGGACATCTATTTTTCCCATCAGGTGGATCCGGATCACGAAGACCAGGTCTTTGGCCGGTACGGCGCCGCCGATGCTCTGGCCGAACTGAAGGCCGAGGGGAAAATTCGCTTCACAGGCATTGCCTCCCATTACTACAACATACTCTTACGAGGGGCAAAGGATGACCGGATCGATGTGCTGCAGGGAAGCGGCAACATTCTGGAACGCGGCATGCTGGACCGCATCGAAAGAGAGCCGTTTCTCAGGCAAAAGGGATTTCTGGTTAATAAGGTTTACGCCGCCGGGATTCTGCCTTCCTTTTTCCCTGTAAAGACGCTGATTGAAGGGGTTCTTACTTATCCGGTTTCCTGCGCCCTGATCGGACTCGGGACAGTGGAAGAGGTAAACGCAGCCGCAGCCGGGGATATGGTCCCGGAACGCCCTGATTTTCAAAGGGTGCTCACCGTCCTGGGGAAGCGTTACGAGCCGATTTCCTGCGACAGGTGCCAGCGGTGTACCTGCCCGCATGGAACGGAAATTCATACGGTTTTCCGGCAGTATCACTACTTTTTTCTGGGAAAGGATTACTGGGCCCTCAGAAAGCTCGATCTGGGAATAGAAGAGAGCGCGGCGGCCTGCAGAAGCTGTACCAGTCTGTCCTGCATGAAGCAGTGTCCCCACAAGCTTCGTATTCCGGAGATTATGCAGCAGATCGAGAGGCTGACAAAGATACATATCAGAAACTCCGTGATTTAGTGAAAGAAAACCGATTGAGCCAATGAATAAAAGTACCTGATACCGCAGACCGGTTACACGGTTCCTGCGCATCAGGTACTTTTATTCATTGGCACTCTTATCTTATCTTGTCAGATACTGCTTATATTTCTCCCTGTCGCCCTCCCGGCAGCTGACTGTCAGGCAGACTCCATCTTCCTGAAACTCCCGGCTGTGAACCATGGCGCGGCTGTTTAAGTAGTGGACCACATTACCGTTCTCATAAGGGATCAGGAACTGGGCCTCCTGGTATTCAGAAAAGAGAATCTTCTCCATCATACGCAGCAGTTCCGGGATTCCGATGCCGTATTTCGCCGACATATAGATCCGGTTATCCGAAATTTTAGGGAGCGTTTCCTCCTCCATAACGGAATCAGCCTTGTTCATAATATAGATCCTCGGAATATCACCGGCCCCCAGTTCTTTCAGCGTTTCCTCTGTTACCTCTATCTGTTCTTTGTAATGCTCATCCGAAAAATCCACTACATGAAGCAGAAGATCCGCATATCGTATCTCATCCAGCGTGGAACGGAACGCCTTGACCAGGCTGTGGGGAAGACGGCTGATAAAACCGACCGTATCGGAGAGCAGGAAATCCTGGCTGCCGCTCAGGGATATCTTTCGAACGGTGGTGTCCAGCGTGGCAAACAGCATATCCTTCGCCATAACCATCTTTTCCTCTTTTCCACTCGACAGCTCCACCAGTTTGTTCAACAGCGTGGATTTGCCTGCGTTGGTATATCCGACCAGCGCGGCCTGCGGATACGTTCCCTGGGTCCGTTTTCTTCTCTGGACTTCGCGTTCCTGCTCCATCCGTTCCAGTTCGCGCCTCAGTTCGCTGATCCGCCCCTCGATTTTTCGCCGGTCCAGCTCAATCTGCTTTTCACCGGATCCCTTGTTGCTCAAGGAACCGCTGGCTCCGCCCTGGCGCCCCAGAGAGTCTCTGAGTCCCATAAGTCTCGGCAGCATATACTGGAGTCTGGCCGATTCCACCTGCATTTTAGCCTCTTTGGTCCGGGCTCTCCGTGAAAATATCTCCAGAATCAGGTAGGTCCGGTCCCACACCGGCACATCGATCTCCCTCTGCAGATTTTTAAGCTGGGAGGGAGATAAGGTATCGTTGAAAATGACATAGTCCACGTAGAGCGTCTCCACGGCTTCCCTGATCTCGCCGACCTTTCCCGAGCCGATATAGTAAGCGGCGTTAATGCAGGAGAGATTCTGATCGACTCTGGCCACCGGATCCATATCGCAGGCCTTCACCAAATTGTTCAGCTCTTTCATGGATACTTCAAAATCATTGTTTTCGTTTAAATGTACCCCAGCCAGCAGAGCGCGGGGTCTTATGGTTTCATTCTGTTGTTTCATATATTGTTCAGCCTCCTTGCTGCCGTTCCCATTTCTCACCGTCCTGGAAAGAAGAGGGGCGCGGCGCAGCTTCAGGCGGCAAATTTATTTCCGCGGGCAGCGAGCCGGATTGATTTGGCTCTGTACAGTACGCGGCTGTAACCGCCTGATTATAAACGGGTTATCATCCTGTTATTCACACATTTGAATCGTAACCGAATAAAAAAGCATATCATTCCTGACATCATTGCGTACCTCCTAATCGTGATATTGGTAATTTCAGGTACAAAAAAAGAGATTGTATCCATGCCGGATCGGCAGACTAAGACACAAAAAAACTGTTCCGGTTATAAACATATATAAATAAACCACGCAAAACAAACGTACCTGCGAATGGATACGGTACCGTGCCGCCATGGAATTTATATATGATCTCTTACAACGAACAGTCTTTACTATCTTAATCTAATAAACAATCTCTCAGACCTCTGATTTCTATAATTTTCTTTCTGTTGTTCCTGAAATTACCTAGCTTGATCATAATGGCTTCGCATCATTCTGTCAAGTGTTTTTTATCATATACAGGGAAAATGTGAAAAAGTATAGAAATGGCAGAGGCTGGATGGTATAGTAAATGGTAAGAGATCAGACACAATCTATTTAAAACAGGACAGTGGATATACTGTTTTTTCAAAGGTACCGCAGGCAGAAGAGGAGAACAAGCAGGAAATACAGTGATATTCGGAAGGGTGTGAATATGAATCGTTTATATGATGATATGATCAGTACTGCAGACAGTTTTGTTGTGAATTTTTCAGACAGGGGGACATTCGATTACTCCTTTGACAGCTTAACGCTTGCAGAGGAACTTCTTGATGAAATGGCGGACTATATGTTCGAAGACGACGAGGCGGTTTATAACGCCTCCACCATGATTGGCGCATACGTGTTTGAAACGGTCCGCAGAAATCTGGGCGGCGAATACGTATGGCTCCAGAAGGAAGAGCAGCCGCTTCTCGTGATTGGGCTTCCTGATTTTTCTGTCTCCATCAAAGCCTGGGAAAAGGTAAAGGGACGCATTATCAATGGGAGCGAAGATAATATTCCCTTCTACGTAGATGGGGTGATACAGTGTGTTGAAAAAGGAAAAATGCAGAAGGGGTATGCAGCTACGGTTGTATAAGTATCAGGCCACAGGGGGATATTCCGCTGCGGCCTGATTATTACTGTGATTCCAATCCTCGTTGATTTTTGTTAAATGAAGAACATCTCAGTCCTCACGAAGCCGTACTTTATTCCGCGCACTGCGCCGGCGTTCATCTTCAAGAGCCGCGTAATGCTTTTTCGTCGTATTGACGTCGGCGTGTCCCAGTACATCGGCGACCAGATAGATGTCATTTGTCTCTTTATACAGATTGGTTCCATAGGTGCTGCGTAGCTTATGCGGCGTAATTTTCTTTAAAGGGGTCACGATCCGCGCGTATTTTTTTACCAGATTTTCCACACTGCGCACGGCGAGTCTCTTTCTCTGAAGAGAGAGGAACAGGGCCGATTCATGGCCTTCCTCGGCAATGATCATTTTCCGTTCTTCCAGATAATCGTTAAGGGCGTCTTCAACCTCAGAGCCGAAATAAACAGTTACTTCCTTTCCGCCTTTTCTGTGAATGCGGATTCCGCCATTTTTAAAGTCTATATCATCGATATCCAGGCCAACGCACTCCGACACACGAATGCCCGTCCCCAGCATCAGCGTCAGCAGAGCCAGGTCGCGCAGCTTCGTCTTCTCGTGATAGCTCTTCTGTTTCTCCGTGAGCGCATCTCCCTTTTCTACCTCGTCCAGCAGAAGAGCGACTTCGTCCACATCGAGACGAATAATCTCTTTTTCATGAAGCTTGGGAAGCTGTACCAGAGCCGCCGGATTGTTTACAAGACGTTCATTCCGGTAATAATAATTATAGAAGCTCTTCAGTGAAGAAATTTTTCGCATGATTCCGCGTTCTTTATTGGTGACTTCCTGATTTTTATCGTTAAAGCGGTATTTCAAATACTCCATATATTCTTCCATGTCCACAAGCTTTAAATTGTCGAGATGGTCCAGACTGATGTCTTTCATATCCATTTTCGCAATCACAGGGTTTTCCTTTAAAAGGAAATCGAAGAATACTTTTAAATCATACGCATAGGCGATTCTGGTTCTGGAGGAGGTGCGCGGCTCGATCCCGCGAAAGAAATCGGCGCAGAAGGGCGGAAGTTCCCGGATCAGTTCCCTTAAATGTTTTACATTCTCAATATCTCTCTGCTGATGGTAGGAGAGTGTGCTCATGATTGATGCCTCCTGATTCGTTCATGATTCCTTCATGATTCTTTTATAACTTCCGTTGTTGGCTTACTGAGAATTTCCGGCCAGCCTGCAATATTTCCATCGACAATCGCATGGAAAAGACGATCTTTTACACCCGGATTTTCCCGTTCCAGTGTTTTCGTTAATATTTTAACATATTCCCGTTTTGTATGGCCGTCCACTGGACACGGATTTTTACATACCGGTAAATTGTATTTGTTCTTAAAGCCAATTACATCGGCTTCCTTAACGTAAATCATCGGGCGAATCACAGTTAATCCGGTACGGTCCAAATACGTACTGGGAGAAAATGCGTAAAACCGGCCTTCGTAAATTAATGACAATAACATGGTTTCGATCAGATCCTCACGATGATGCGCATAAGCAATTTTATTGCAGCCCAGCTTTATGGCAGCTTCATTTAAAGCGCCTTTGCGAAGCTTTGCACAGAGCGCGCACGGATTGGATTCCCCGCGTGTGTCGAACAATATTTTTCCTATTTCCGTAGAAACTATCGTATAAGGAACTGAAAATCGCTCACAGAGTTCTTTAACAGGAGATAAGTCAAATTCTCCAAAGCCCAAATCTACTGTAATAGCGGATAATTCAAATTGCTTCGGATAAAATTGTTTTAATCCCTGTAAGGCATATAATAAAGTTAGGCTGTCTTTACCACCGGATATACCGACAGCGATATGGTCGCCATTCTCAATCAGATGGTAGTAGTCGATAGCCTGGCGGGTGAGACTGTATAGCCGTTGAAGTTTCATGTAAAATGGCTCCTTTATGTAATTGATATAAAATGGCGTTTTAAGCGCTAACTATTCGTTAAAGAAGTGTTTCGCGCATAGTTGGAAATCGCTCTCTTTATCGTATCATGATTTGGATTGATTTTCAATAAAATAATACCGGCCTTCACTCATTTTTTTATAGCAATAACCTCCCGCGGCATTTGTAGGGTCATCGGTACCGTCGCTGCCAGCACTGATAACCCAGGCCATTTTATCAGTTCAATTCACAGGTACGGCGCGCAATCCCCAGTTCCTCATCTGTGGGAATTACACGGACGCAGACTTTGGAATCCTCCGCGGAAATCACAGCTCCACCACGGCAGCCCCTGTTCGCCTCCTCGTCCAGCTTAACCCCCAAAGGCGCCAGCTTAGCGCAGACCATGCTTCGCACCCGGTCGGAATGCTCGCCAATACCGGCGGTAAAAACCAGGGAATCCAGTCTGCCTAAATCCAGGAAAAAGGCGCCGATATAGTGGACGATGCCGGTAACGAATACATCTACCGCCAGCTTTGCCCGCCGGTTTCCCTGATCCGCGGCTTCCAGGACATATCGCAGGTCATTGCTGACGCCGGAGATTCCCAGCAGCCCGCCCTTTTTCTGGCAGCCCTCCAGGATCTCTTCCATCGAAAGACCTTCCTGCTCCAGAAAATGAATCATAGTGGGGTCCATATCCCCCACACGGTTGGCATGGATCAGGCCGGTTTCCAGACTCATGCCAAAGCTGGTATCCACACTCCTGCCATTTAAGATCCCACAGACGGAGGCGCTTCCCCCTAAATGACAGGATATAGCGCCATACTCCTTCTTTTCAGCGTTTAGAACATCGGCAATATAGCCATGGGAAGCGCCGTGGTAACCCAGACGCTGGATGCCATACTTCTCATGCCACTCGTAAGGAACGCCGTAGATTCTCCTCTCCATGGGGATATCCCGGTGGAATGCAGTCTCGAAGACGCCCACGTGCTTCGCTTTTGGCAGGACTGCCTGCATCGTTTCAATTGCATTTAAATAAGCGCTGTTGTGGACCGGAGCTAAGGCCATAAAGTCCCGCATCCCCTGTAAGACGCCCCCATCAATCTCATGAACGCCGTAGTGGCCTTTGGACAGGACGGACTTATAGCCCACCCGCTCTATCTGGGAAATATCGGACAGAACTGCTCCGTCCCCTCCCGTCAGGCAACCTAAAAACCGCTCAATCCCCTCCTTATAGCCGGGGATACACTCACCCGCAGCCTCTATATTAAAGCCGGTCCTACAGCTGCAGTAGCCGAAGATGGCGTCATCCGCAGAGCCGACCCGCTCCACTTTGCCTGTGGCCAGCACTTTGCACTCAGGCATTTCGTAGAGTTTGAATTTCAGAGAAGTACTTCCCGCATTACACACTAAGATTTTCATATCTGTAACCTCTCATGTCTTATACTATTACGATTAATTTTAAACTGCGCTTAGTCAACCCCGCCCAGCAGATCCAGGATCTTCTGCATCTCCCGGTCTCCGCCTGCGATAGGCTTCCACTCTACCTGGAGGGCCTTGTACCCCTGCTTTTCTAAAGCCGTAGCAAACAACTTCGGGCCGACATTTACCGTTACCAGTTCCGAACGGAACAGAATCAGAATCTTTTCACAATCCATGATTACCTCCTCTCCTTCTTCTGACGGATAATCTCACCGGCCAGCACGGCGGCGCGGTAATTGGTCTGGCATACGATGACACCGGCCTCCTTAAGCTGGTTCTGCTGTTTTTTTAGATCCTGCAGATCAGCGGTGGTGCCCAGCACGGAAGCGATAAAGATCAGATGCCTGCCCTCGGCCTCCGCCATCTCCTGAGCCATCTTAATATCGTCCAGCACGAAGCCGGCAGGGTCCATATGGCCGGGAGGGGTCAGAATAAAGTCTAACAGGATGACTGCCACCTCCGGGTCAGCGGCTTCCCGTAAAATAGCAGGCTTTCGGACGCTGGGATCGATGGCCGGATGAGGGCGTCCCATGGTGAATTCTTCCTCACCATAATCGATGATTGTATTTTCCACGCTGACATAAGAATCCTCCAGCTGCCATTCCGGATGCAGGGGGCAGTTGGAATAAATCCTGCCTACACGGGAAAGCATGGCATGGGCAGCCTCGTCCATATAGGTACCGCCGCTGTAAGCGCCACGGACATACTTCTGGCCGGGAGCCAGCTTCTCTACCTCCTCAGCCGCTATTGCAGCCAGTTCCTCCTCTGTCGCCAGGGGATAGGAAACGCCGATCAGTTCCAGGCACTTGAGGGCGCATTCGTCGAGGCTCGAGGCATAAATGGCGCCGGAGCGTTCCACAAGCTTTCGATCTGCGCCCATAAACAGGGCAACCACCGGCTTTTTGCACTTGGAAACCCGCTCTAAAATCCTGGGAAATACCGTTTCTCCGGGCTTGCGGGAGATGAGGGCTATGTACTCCGTCTCAGAATCCGCTTCCAACGCATCGATCCCCATGAGCATCATGATACCGCCTACCTGATCCTTTAAGTCGTTGCCGCCGGTGCCGATGGTCTGGCTGACGCCGCTGCCCGCCTCATGCATGATGGCCGCCACGTGCTGGATACCGGTTCCGGAGGCGCCGCAGATCCCGAATGGGCCGCGGTGATTAATAGAAGACAGTACCAGAGCCGCACCATTAATATTGGCAACGCCGCAGTCAGGCCCCATGCAAAGGAGCCCCTTTTCCCGCGCCAGCTCCTTCATTTCCCTCTCATCTTCTAAAGGCACATGATTGCTGAACACCACGCAGTGCAGGCCTTCCTTCAGCGCCCTTTCCACTTCGCTTAGGGCATATTCACCGGGAACCGCGATAGAACAGAGATTTGCCTCCGGATGTTTCTGCACGGCTGCCCTGGTGCTTAGATAGGTTTCCTCTGCCTCCCCGCCGGACTCAGCCTCAAAGCTGGCATAGACTTCCCTGACCGCCGCCTCAAAGGAGCCGGCAGAATCGCAGTCCGCCACAATGACAAAATCATTATCCGTTGCCTGATCAAGCTCCGGAGAGCCAAGCCCCTCTCCGGCTGCCTGCTGCTTAAATGCGTTGCTGGCAACGGCCGCATAGCCGCTGCGGACCCCCTCCTGCTCCACCAAAACGGAGGAGGCAAACAGGGTTTCCAGGGAATCGATGTAGCGTCCCTTCTCCACTTTTACAAATACACTCATGATCTTCTCTCCTTATTCTTCCTGTGCCTGAGCATAAATTCCCCGCAGACTTTCCTTAAAGCACTCCACCGGCAGTTCGGCCGCACCTGCGCCGCCCTGGCCGCCCACACGCAGGGCGCTTCCGCCATGGGAAATGGGCAGGATATTGTAACCCACCACTTTTCTGGCATCCACACCTACAGGGAAACCGGCCATATCCTCCCATGGAACCGGGGCAAAGGTATGCTCTCCCAGACTGACGGCCCTGGCCTTTTCGGTGCGGCTTTTAGCCTCGGCATAATTGGAGCCGGTCAGACGCATATAGGCAGGGCCTGCAATGGCAGACATTCCGCCCAGACCGTACACTTCCGTAACACAGCTGTCGCCAAGATAACCGACCAGGTCATTTTCCGTATAGGAAGGCTTCAAAAAGGTGCCTTTGATCTTAGGTGCAGCCGTCGTATACCAGCGGTTTCCGGTACCGGCCAGCTGGATGCCGAACTCTGTGCCATTGCCGCCCATTCCCACCATGACGGTGGAAAGCCGGATCCCTTTGCATTTCTGTGTCAGGCTCTCCACCCCAGCCATCATCACATGAAGGAAGAAACGGTCATTGGCTGCAAAGTGCTTTATAATACGGTTTTTCTCCGGACTTTCACTCTCCAGCAGCCAGGGGATCAGCTGCAGTGCCAGGCACATGGAGGCGGCAGGCTGACGGTTGTGGTTTTCGTCACCCATGCCCGCAGTCCTGGAAAGGATGGCAGTCACATCGATACCGCCTGCAGCCCGGACTGCCTCTCCCAGGGCAGGACCGTAAACATCTCGGAACCAGCTAAGATCGCGTTCCACTTCCTCATCATACAGCCCCCAGCGCAGGCATTTGGGATTTCCGCCGGGGTGGAGGGGCGCGTAGCCTCTGCCGCCGTACACGCGGTCCTCTGCAACGATGACCGGCATACTGGCAGAAGTAACCATGCAGGCGGCGTTGCCGGTATGATAGGTCTGGGAGGAGGCAACTGTAATCTCCCCCCGTTCCACCATGGCCCAGGCTTCTTCTTTGGACTCTGCCAGGCCCTCATGCATCGCAGCGCCGCATATGGAGGTGCGAAGAGGTGGGGTGATACGGTCTGATTCGATCGAGGGGCCAGGCATCAGAATGGTCGTGGGCGTCATGTCGGGAATCACCTCGATGGCCGGCCGCACATCCACCCATACAGGACGCCCCTTAGTTAGAATTTCCAGGACTTTGGCATTTGCCGCATCCACTCGTTGTTCAATGGTCATAGAATCGGAATCCTTTCTGTAAAATTTAATAGTTGAAAGCGGGAAATTGGGAAATTGGGAATTACAGAAGCATACTCCGCATCACTTCGATGCGTTTCTGCACAACAGACTGGACAAACGGATGATCTGTATGGACATCGAAGCCATGGTAGGAGCCTTCCACCACATTCAGCTGCACATCATTTCCTGCATCCCGCATGCGCTTTGCATAGACAATGGCTTCGTCCCGCAGGGTATCAATCTGCTGGGGTTCTACGTAGGCTTCGGGTAGTCCGGATACATCCGTGGCCAGCATCGGAATCAGGTAACCGTCAAGTCCGTCCCTTCCATTTTTTAAATATTCCCGCCACATGGCCAGGTTATTTTTAAGCGGCCAGGCCGCCTCGCTGTACAGCCGCATGGAAGGGTACCGGCTGCACCGATTGTCCGTCACGGGGTAAATCAGGCATTGTCCCCTGGCAGGCCTGCTTCCATTATCCCTCGTCCAGAGGGCTAAGCCTGCGGCCAGGGCGCCGCCTGCGCTCTCCCCATAGAGAAGGTAGTCTGTATCCTGCTCCTGAATCCGTTTCAGCACGCTTAAGCAGTCCCGGAAGGGATAGGGATTCCGGTACTCCGGCAGGATACGGTATTCCGGAAGGCAGACACGGATATGCAGTCTGCCGGCGTACTGTGCGGCCAAATGCATCATCATGGGCTGAACTGGAAGGAAAAATCCCCCACCGTGGCAGTAGAGCATAGACGGCAGTAAACGCTCCTCTCCTTCCGGTGCAAAAACATAACAGCTGATACTTGTGCCATCCCAGGCGGTCAGCGGTTCCTGATAAAGGACCACCCCAGCCGGAGGTACAAATGACAAAACCTCTGCCTGGATGCTGTGCACCATCATGCGCACGGCGCCTTCCAGCCTGGGACTGGCAAAATCAATGCTTGTCCACTTACCCGGAGCGGGCAGCCCCGGGTTATAAGGATAGCGGGCCATATCAGCGTCCGATTAAAATGTCGGCTAAATATTCATAATACTTTGCAATCGCGCTGTGGTCACACTGGCCGTGGCCGTTTGCATGCAGCCACTGCATAATCTCCATAACGGAAGCCGTCATGGGGACAGGCGCTCCCACGGAGTGGGCACAGTCTAATACATTATTTAAGTCCTTGATGTGAAGGTCTACCTTAAAGCCGGGTTTATCGTTTCCGGCAATCATCATGGGCGCCTTGGCATCCATGACCGTGGAACCGGCCAGGCCGCCCCGGATCGCCTGGAATACAGATTCAGGCTCCACGCCGGCTTTCTGCGCCAGGGTCAGCGCCTCGGCTACCGCCCGAATGTTGCAGGCAACCACGATCTGATTCGCCAGCTTCGTGGTGTTGCCTGCGCCAACTTCTCCGCAGCGGACTGCGGAAGCGCCCATGGTCAGAAGCAGTTCCTGAAAGGCATCGAACACCTCTTTCCTGCCGCCCACCATAAAGCTCAATGTGCCGTCAATCGCTTTCGGCTCGCCGCCGGATACCGGCGCATCTAACATATCCACTCCCTTTGCAGCCAGGACTCCGGCGATTTCCCTGGAAGCCATGGGATTGATGGAGGAGCAGTCAATAAATACAGAGCCCGGCTTCATAAAGGAAGCAACGCCCTCCTCTCCCAGCATAACCTCCTTAACCTGTGGAGAATTTGGCAGCATGGTGATGACCACATCACAGCTTTCGCCAATCTCTTTTGAAGTGGCAGCTGCAGCGCCGTAGCCCACGCAGATATCTACAGACTCCTGGCTCCGGTCACATACCAGAAGATCCTTGTAGCCAGCTTTCAAAATGTTATGTACCATGGGCTTTCCCATAATTCCAAGACCGATAAAACCAATTTTCATGTTGTTTTCCATCTTATGATTCCTCCAATACGATCATTTCAAAATTTTCTAATGTATCCAGTGTGACATATGTTTTGTTATCCTTTGTACAAAGGGAGGCATTTCCGCCGTTTAAGGCGGCCGCCCGAGTATACTGGCCGGGCAGCTCCAGCCCGATATTGTGCATGGGAATGGGCTCAAAAAAGCTGTTTCCAAAATAGCCGCTGGCATTGATTAAGGAGATCACCTTTTTGTTTTCCTTTTTGCCTATCACCAGCTCCACCGACGGATGCAGAGACGGCGCAATCTGAGGCAGGCCGCAGAAATGAAACAGAACGTCCTGCATAAAATTCAGGGTGTTGGTGTAGCCCTCGCTGTGGTAGAAGCTGCCGCACTTCCAGGGAATAAAAATACCCTTTCCCTGGCCGAAGGGGCTGACCGTAAGACCGGGATCAGCCGTTTCTTCCCTTGCGTAGCATACCTCGGGCGGTCCGAACATGGGTTCTGGCAGGGTATGTAAGTATTTCCTCGTATTCCCTGCATATTCCGCCCGGGTCACTTCCGGGCCGGGAGCAATTACGGGAGCTGCCGCACACCGGCTAAAATCCGCCTCATCTTCGGGTGTAACCACAAAGACTGTGCTTTTAAGCCCACTCATTTTGCCGATCACCCTTTTAATCCCCATACATTTCAGGCATGCGGCGTTTCCACTTACGCCAGAATCCCCAGAGGCAGCTACGATACCGCCGCTCTGCGCAAAGGAATCCAGCATTGCAGCCTGTTCCTCCGTTAAGTCCCTGACGTCTGCCAGGATAACGATCTTTTTGCCCTCCAAAGCAGATTCCTTAAGATCAGCGGTTTTCACCTCGTCAAAGGTGATGTGGCTGGCGGTCAGCGCCCGGATCCAGCCGTAGCTTTCAGGATCGGAGCGGCTCTGTCCCGCCTT
>OJKJ01000744.1_pt1 | contig 15185 bp, 22 predicted proteins | sample 1596491 | NCBI WGS metagenome assembly OJKJ01 (sample SAMEA4350160, study PRJEB24818) | metagenome | biome: human; feature: gut; material: faeces | place: Denmark | collected 2013-09 | reverse complement strand
CCTGACAACGGATGCGCTGCAGGTATACCTGGACCATGCGGACACCTCGCTCACCATGACGCTGGGGCAGCTGTGGCTGGAATACCCTGACGGCGGCGCGGAATACGACAGGATGCTGCAGAGCATCCTGACGGACGATGCGAAAAACCGGGGCAGCTATGTGCTGGACAGCCTGCGGGTGGATTTGGGGACGCTGCAGACGAATTTCGAAGAGCCTCTCAATCAGTTTTCCAAGGCTCTGGACGAAGGCATGAACGGCAGGATGCAGGAGCTGCTCCAAAATCCGGAGAACCTGCAGAATCTTTTGGCCGGCGGAATTCCCGATTTGGTCACAGAGGCGTTTGCCTCGATGGATTGGGGAGATTCCGGAGCCATTGATAAGATGATCGAATCCATGCGGCCGAAGCTGTCTATGCTGGAGGAAATTGCCCAGACCTTTTACAGGGCCGGGCAGATCCCGCCGCAGAACATCACAAAGGGGCTGGAAGAGGGCTACAGGCTGGAAGCGGCGTCGGGAAAGCTTTCCGGTGAGCATATGTGGGGGCTGATGGCCTCTGAAATTGCGGGAAACATGGCCTATCGGGGCAGCATTTCGGCGGCTGTCCGGGAAACAGGGGAAATGATCCCGATGGAACTGGCGAATGCTTTGGCCTCGAATTATGGCCTGATTTACAATTCCGCCGCCGGGCAATTCCTGCAGATTAACGAGGCGGCGGTAGCCGGTGAGGCGCAGGTTAAAACCATGCTTTCCCAGCTGGGGACAGACGCCGCCGGTTCGCTGGTCCAGTCCCTGATGGAGCAGGAGCCCGCTGTGCGGGTGCAGGCAATGCTGCTGTTCAGCCAGCTGCAGTCCGTATCGGATGAGCAGAAACCGGCGATTGCGGCGACTCTCAACAATCTGGGAGTGGAGCTGTCGCAAAGCCTGCTGGACGAAATGGGGCTTGCGATCAATAACGACGGGCAGCTGGCCTATATAGCCAATGGGAAAATCGGGGATGTTGTAAAGAGCATGGATGCAAAATCTGCGGCGTCCACGCTGACGGCCCCCAAAATGGGGGAAATAGCAAACAGCCAGACCGTGGCAAACAATGCTTTGGACATCATGCAGGGCATCTTTAATGAAAACCCTATCACGGCGCATGTGGAGGTCGTGAGGACGGAAACTGTCTATGAGAGTGTGGCGAACGGGGCTAAAGCAGGAGCAATTGGGGAAAATGCCGCGGGCGGCGTTGTCCGGCAAAAACAGCTTTCCTGGCTGGCGGAGGATCAGTATCCGGAAACCGTCATTTCCTGGGACCCGGGCCGGCGAACCCGCTCCCTGGGACTGCTTCGCACCACAGCCCGCGCCCTGGGCGTAACAGATCTGCCGGACCGGAGCCGCCCGCTTCCAAAGCCGGAGATCAGTTACCGGCCTTCCGCGGTGTCGGGCTCTTCCCGAAGCTATGTGGACAACAGCCAGTACGCCCCGCAGTTTATCGCCAACTTCGGCAGCGGTACGGCGACAGACCGGGAAATGGAGAAAAAGGTGCGGGCGTGGGTTCTGGGCGCGCTGGATGATTACACGGCCCGGGAGAGCCGAAGGAATCCGGCGGTATTAGAGGTATAGCCACATGTGAATAATGCTGTTTCTTTTCCTTGTTTTGTGATATTATAAAAGTAAAATGGGGAGAGGAAATGATGGCATGAAAAAAGGTTTAACAGTATCTGTTTGCCTGCTGCTGCTACTTGTGTTTGCTGGGTGTTCACAAACTGCAAATACTGTTTCAATAGAGGACTTTTCCTTTTATGACGATAGTGGTAAAGAGATAGATTTCCCTACGTCGGAAGACAGTTCGATCTATTTAACGAGGCTGAATGCAGAAAAGGGCGGGGATTTTCAAACAAGATGTGGTGTGAAAATAGGAGATAGGGCAACAACAGCTTTTGAAAAGTATGATATAGACAAATTTTATTGGACAATCATCTACTGGCGCTCTGCTACAGAAGAAGAGAAAGCAAATATTGCTGATCTTAAACAAAAATATACTGTAGAAGAAGCGATAAAGCATTCCCCCGACTTCTTGAAAGGTAAGGAGTGCTTAGGCTTGACGTATTCCTATTATGAAGATGATGATGGAAAGCTAGTTTATTTAGAAACAGATGAAAAAGGACATTATGATTACGCCAGAATGATAAAGGAAGGTCGAAAAGTGTATAGCATGACCATCCATGTCAAGGATGAAAAAATAGCAGAGATAGGGATGGGATTTCAAGACTATAATTTTTCATAGGAACAAATTTTTAAAATCCTATGGTGAACCGCCAAAAACGCCCTGTCCCGATAACTGTTAGGGCGGAATTCTTATACCTATTATGATTTATACGTAAGAAAACACGTGTAAATTTTCTCTTTTCTTATTGACACGTATCGTAATACGTGCTATAATAAGTACAGTGAAAGGGGGAAGGCGGAATGAAAAGCTATTCCTCGCGGGAAATTATCAAGATGCTTCAGGACGATGGCTGGTACGAAGTGAGCTGCGTTGGGGACCATCATCAATTCAAGCATCCCACAAAGAAAGGGCGGGTAACGGTAACCCACCCGAAAAAGGATATCCCGGCGGGAACAGTAAGAAACATAGAGAAGCAGTCAGGGGTAAAATTCCCCTGACGGGCTTCCGCTTTCCCTCTAGTTTGTACAGAAAGGAGAACCGGCAATGAAGGACACGTATTCCTATATCGCCATACTGGATTTTGCAGAGGACGGAATCTCTATCGAGTTTCCTGATCTCCCCGGCTGCCTGCCCTGCGCGCAGACGCAGGAGGAAGCCTTGCGTAACGCGGAGGAGGCGATGGGACTGCACATTTATGGGATGGAGGCTGATGGAGAAGAGATTCCCGAATCAACGCCAATCAGCAAAATCCATCTGGAGAAGAACCAAGTCCCTGCGCTGATCTCTGTTTATATGCCTCTTGTCCGCCAGCAGGTGAAAAATGTTTCAGTGAAAAAAACGCTGACCATCCCCGCATGGCTGAACAGCGCGGCGGAGCGGAAGAACGTCAATTTCTCGCAGGTGCTGCAGAGCGCCCTGAAACAGACTCTGGGGCTCGACGATCAGCCCAGGGTGTAAAAAGATCAAAAAGAGGAGGCCTGCCACGCGGCGGGCTTCTTTTTTATGGAAAGGAGGGGGCTGCTTGGCGCTGATCAACGGGATCTATGTGTTTATCGATGAGGACGGGGAAAGGGTCGAACAGGAATATGAGCTTTCCAGCCATCCGGTGGAGGATGGGGAGGCGGTTGCGGACCATCTGCGGCCTCAGCCCTTTGTGATCAAGCTGCAGGGGGAGGTGGTGGGGCCGGATGCGGCGCAGAAACTGGCAAAGCTGCGGCAGTTGGCCGCCACCGCAACACCGGTGACCTATGCCGGGCGGAATTACGACAAAAACATGCTTATTACCAGGTTCGACACGGGGCACCCCGGCAGTGTGATGGCGGGGCTCACCTTTGAGATGGAGCTGAAGCACGGGAGGTTTGCCAGAAATTCCTATGTTGGCCAGTCCTCCGACCCGCGGCAAAACGCCGGGACGCAGCAGATTCAGGAAAACAGTACGGAGGAAAAAGTCTATTATACTGTGAAGGCGGGGGACACCATCTGGGATCTGGTGGCTGCCCCTCATGCGCCGTATCCCACCAAGACCTATGGGTTCACCTGCAGCGACGTGATTGCCAGGAATCCACAGGCCTTTTCCATATCCGGGGATCCCACCTCCATGCAGGTGGGGGCGAGGCTTTGGGTAGGGAACAGGAGGAAGTGATATGAGAGACAGGATCGAGATTAACAAAAATCTGATCCCCTATCGGTTTGATATCGTGTTGGCGGGCAGGGCCTATACCTTTTTCGTGGATTACAACCGGACCGCCTGTTTTTTTACCGTTAGCCTGTACGACAGCGCAGGATCCCTGCTCTGCTCGGGGGAACCCCTGGTTTACGGGATGCCGCTGTTCCGGGACGTGTACCGGGCCGGGGTTTTCCCGGCGCTGGACCTGACGCCGCTGGATGAATCCGGGCAGGAGCAGGCCGTGACCTGGGAAAACCTGGGGGAGACGGTGTTCCTGACCGTGGACGACGAAGGGGGCGGCGCTGTTGGCTGACAAAAGATACAGCGGGGAAGCGCTGGGACCCCGAGGGGAAAGGGAACGGTATTCCAGGGTGATCCGGGCGCTGGATCTGCTGAAGGAGGATCTTTCCCAATCGGTACCCTCGCCGCCTTCGGGGCTGTTCGGCGCCAGAGCGGTTTTGAGAGCGGGCGGGTCCGTTATTGACCTTGCCAATCTGGATTTGGAGTTTACCGTTCCTTTTGACGACGACACCACCGCCAATGAGGCGGAATTTACCGTATACAATTTAAGCCGGGCCACACGGGAACGGCTGGAGCTGGACAAGGCAGTCACGCTGACAGCGGGATATGGGGACGATACCGGCGTGATCTTTTCCGGCGTCATCTCGGACGTAAAGAGTCCCTGGGTGGGCGTGGACCGGAAGACGGTCATCAGCGCCGTGGACAATCCCGCTCTGAAGGAAAAGGACGTGGAGAACATATCCTTTTCCGCCGGGACCAGCGCATCCTACATTCTGAGGGCTCTGCTGGAACGCCTGGGGCTGCCGATCGCCGTGTTCCGGGCGCGGAAGGATCACATCTATGAGGACGCTGTGACGGTGAGCGGGGGAATCATGCAGAGCATTGACAGGTACGCCCGGACCTGCGGCATCTCCACCTATATCCAGCGCGGGAAGATTTATGCGCAGGACGTGCGGGAGAGCACAAACGGGCTGCGTTTTGATTTGGATTCCTCCCACGGGCTGCTGGAGAGTCCGGAGCCCTTTCAGGAGGAGCTCAAGGAGGACGGGGAGACGGAGATCCGGAAGGGATACAGGCTGAAGCTGCTGCTGCAGCACCGGGCCATGACGGGTTCTCTGGTAAATCTCAGGACAAGGGATGTGACGGGGGCCTTCCATGTGCTGGAGGGAAAGCACGTGTATAACGGCACGGATTTTATTACGGAATTGACGGTGATTTGAGGTATGGCAAATTCTTTAGGGGGCCTGGGCAGCGGTATCGCTGAGCAGGCTCTTTTACATACCCATACAGCCTATTTGGCAAGGCTGCTTCGGGTGGATTTAGAAAAAGGGGTGGCCGACGTGCAGCCGTTGACGCTGCAGAAGCCTCTGGGCGGAAAGGGGACGCCGCAGCCCCCGGTGCTGGGAGTGCCCATCCTCTGGAATGCCGGGTACAAGCTGGGCTGGGGCGAGACCTGCGCCGCCGCAGGGGGCTTGGGGCGGCATCTTGAGATGGAGCCGATCCGGGCGGGGGAGATCGCCCTGTGCGTGGTGTGTGAGCGGGACATTTCCGGCGCCCGGCGCGGGCGGTCCGAAACGCCGCCGGCAGGGCATCACGAAATCAAGGACAGCGTGGTGGCGGGGGTGATCGTATGAAGGGCTTTGCGTTGGACCACGGCGGTGATTTGGAGCTGCGCGGCGGACGGATCCGAATGATAGAGGGGAACGAGCTGCTCCGGCAGACCTGCGAATGCGTCTTGGGGACAAACCGGGGCGAATGGGCGGGGAACCCCGAGGAGGGCATCGACCGAAGGGCCCTGCTGACAGGGAAGCATCCGGACGGGGAAACGCTGCGGGGAGAGCTTTTGGCAGGGCTGCAGCAGGTGGATGAGAGCTTTTCTCTGGAGAGTTTTTCCTGTGAGATGACCTCGGAGCGGAGGCTGCTGCTCACCTTCAGCGCCCGCAGCGGAAGCGGGGAGGCAGTGACGGGCAGCAGGATGGTATAAAGGGGGAACGTATGGCGGCATTGACGGAAAAAGGATTTCAGCGGCCCCTGTATGAAGAGCTGCTGGCAAAACGGGTGGAACGGGCAAGGGCTCTGTTTGGGGCGGATATTGAGACGGACGAGAAAACGCCCTTCGGGAAATATATCCGGCTTGAGGTGGAAAACCTGGCGCAGGCTTATGAAGAACTGGAACGGATTTACTATGCGATCTTCCCCAACACCGCAACGGGGTCCAGTTTGCAGCGCCTCGTCATAGAAGCGGGGCTCAACGGGAGGAACCCGGCGACACGGGCGGTTCACCGGGTTTTGCTCACAGGGCTTCCGGGATACGCTGTCCCTGCGGGCTTTCTGGCGGCGACGGAAGATGGTCTGGAATTCCACACGGAGCAGGATACCGTTCTGGGGGATGACGGCACGGCGGAAGCGCTGTTCTACGCTAACGAACCCGGTGAAAGCGGGAATGTGCCTGCAGGCTCTCTTGTCAGGATTGTGGAGGCTGATGCCCGCGTGACCGGGCTGCGCCATTTGGGCATAGAGGAATCCGGAAAGGACGAGGAGACGGATCCGGAACTCCGGACCAGGTACCGCCAGGCCAGGTCCGGCACGGGCAGTTCCACCGCCGATGCGATCCGGGCGGCGGTTCTCCGGGTTTCCGGAGTCCGCGCCTGCACGGTGATGGAAAACGACGGGGAGGAGACCGATGCGGCTGGACGTCCTCCGGGCTCCTTTGAATGCGCCGTGTTTGCCCCGTCGGAACTTGACGCGCAGATTGCCCAGGCGATTTTCCGCAGGAAGCCGGCCGGCATTAAGGCCTGGGGAAGTGTGGGCGTTGAGGTGAAGGATGAAAGCGGCACGCCCCATCTTATCCGGTTTTCCCATGTACTGGACAAGATCCTGTACGCAAAGGTCAGAATCGCTGTGGACGATTCCTTCCCTAAAGGAGGAAGCGACCAGGTGAAAGCGGAAATTTCCGCCTGTCTGGACAAGCTTTCCAACGGAGCGGATGTGATCCTGTCCAGGCTGTACGGTCCGGTGCTCTCCGTGCCCGGGGTCTGTGACGTGGTGAGCTTGGAGCTCTCTGCGGACGGGGAGACGTTTTCCGCCGCAAACATCTCCTGTACGGCAATGGAGGCGGCTACAATTCCCCCGGAGCATGTGACGGTGGAGGTGGAAACCTATGAAGACCAGTGACCTGGTAAGGAAGCTGCCCGACGTATACCGGAAGGATCCAAAGAGCAACAACTACAAGCTGCTGCAGCTTTCAGCGGAAGCTCTGGAGGAGCTGCGGGAGGCTGCCGCCCTGACGGAGGAGAGCCAGGATATCCGCACGGCGATTGGAAAAACCCTGGACCTGCACGGAGAAAAGGTGGGCCAGCCGCGGGGAAGCGCGGACGACGCCAGATACCGGGTGCTGCTGTATCATAAAATGGCCCGGGACCGGGGGGACGGCACTCAGCCGGACATTTCTGTGGCGCTGCAGAACATCATGGAATGCGGACCGGGGGAGTTCACGATCCGCGACAGGGAGGACCGGGACAGACGGGTGAGGATGCGGGTCGCCGGCACGCAGGTTCTGGAACAGTCTCCGGCTTCCAAAGCGGAGATCAAGGCCATATTGGAACAGCTTTTGCCGGCGGGAGTCTCCTTTTCCTTTCAGATTCCCTATTTGTCGGAATTCCTGCTTGAGCAGAGCCTTGCGCCCGTTCTGTTTACCATAAGGGCGGGCGTGGATTTTTGGGCGTTGAAGCCGGTACCCCTGGACGGCAGCAGGCTTCTGGACGGAAGCTGGAAGCCGGGTTTCTGGAGGTTCGGCCTCTTCCTTCCCCATGCGTTCCGGCTGCGGTGGGCATGCAGGCTCCCGGTGCGGTCCGGCGCTTCCGTCACCATGCATTCTCCTGTCTGGAGGCTGGACGGGACCTATCTGCTGGATGGCACAAAACGGCTGCGTGCGGGACAGACAAAAAAGGAGGATTTTTAAATGGAAAGTGAAAACAATGTGATCTGCCTGGAGCTGCGCAGACGCCTCTGCGGGCTGCTCAGCGGATCGCTGCAGGCACTCTCCCCTGTCCGGTATATTGCACTGGGAACCGGAGGGCAGGACGAAGCGGGGAACCCCCTAATCCCCTCTGAAACGCAGGCATCCCTCCACAACGAGGTGGGACGCTACCCGGTTGCGGAACCGGCCTATCCGGATGAGACCACGGCGCGGTTCAGCATCGTGGTCCCGGAGGGAGAACTGGCCGGCATGGGCCTGAATGAAATGGCGCTGGTGTCCGGGGACGGCGCCCTCTATATGCTGAGGAACACCTTGCCGAAGTTCAAAGAGGAAGACGAAGAGTTTGAATTCGTCTTTGACTGCAAGCTATAGGAACAGGGGGAACGGAAGGATGCCAGAGAGTTATTACAACCCGGCGCAATCGCCGGAATATACGGTACAAATCCGCAGGCTGCAGAACAGCGATCCCGGCAACGCGGAGGAGGTATTCAACCCGCTGTTCCAGAAGCTGGTGGACAATATCCATGCAAATCATCTATACAAGGCGGACCTTGTAAACGGGAAAGTGCCGGAGGCGCAGCTGCCGGACATGGATTACATCGGCAGGGGAGAAAAAGGCGAGGCGAACGGCGTGGCCCCCCTGGGGGCGGACGGGAAGGTGCCGGATACATACCTCAATGCCCAAGGTGGGCTAGTTGCGCAGGAAGCAGCGCCGGAGAATGTGAAGCTCGGGTGGATTGACACAGGGAATGGGAACATTTTGAAGTTTTATAACGGAACGGATTGGATTGCCGTGAACGCGGTCTGGGGGTGAGAAAATGCTGACAATACAACAGATCGCGGAATTGAAGCAAGCGGTGAAAACGGAGATGGCAAGGCGCTCCGGAAACGGGAGCCTCGCTTCCTTTTCCGGGGCGGACTGGGAGTTTACGATCCAGCCGGAATCCGGGGGCCGGGTGCTGGCGGAGCACGGGAAAAAGGTGATTAATCCCCTGTTGGAGGTTGCGGACATTCCCGGCCTTTTGCTGGTGGAGGGGATTACGCCGGGGGGAGAAACGCCTTCCGGTGCGGGGGACCCCATCCCTGCCGCCTTTGACGGGGCCTTGTTGGACAAGGTTGCGAACTATGGCACGGAAGGCATGACGGCCTCCTCCAGCTCCTGCCGGGGGGCCTGCTCGGGGCTTTGCGCCGCCACCTGCACCAGCACCTGCAGCGGGTGCAGAGGATCCAGTGGAAGCAGCGGCTGCGGAGGCTGCTCTGCAAGCTGCGGCAGTTACTGCAGTTCCGGATGTACAGGCTGTAATGGCTGTTCCGGGTGCTCCTCCGGATGTGCCTCCTGCAGTAGCGGGTGCACCAACGCCTGCAGTGGCTGCACGGGAAGCTGCACGGGTTGTAAGGGCTGCAGCAACGGCTGCGGCGGTGGATGCACCACAGCCTGTCTGGGCAGCTGCACAGGCTGTCATGTGGGCTGCGTGGGCTGTACCGGCTGCGGAGGCTGCAGCGGGGACTGCAACACAGGTTGCAGCGCCGGGTGCAAGGGCTGCGGAGGCTGCTCCGGGTGCGGGGGTTCTTGCTCTGGAGGCTGCGGCAGCGGCTGCTCTGGTTGTTCCAACACCTGCAGCGGCTGCGGGGGAAGTTGCTCCGGAGGGTGTTCCGCCAGCTGTGGGGGCTGCTCGGGCTGTTCGGGCTGCGGGGGCTGTTCCGGATGCTCCGGATGTTCTTCCGGGTGCTCCGGACAGTGCAAGGCCTCCTGCTCCACCGCCTGCACGGCCACCTGCACGGGGACCTGCGCGGCCCAGTGCTACGGTTCAGCTACCAGCACATAAGGGTTTGCAAGCAGAGGAGGCTTCTCCCCTGCTGTTTTTATTTTAAAAACCGTTTTGACCTATACAAAATATAACAGAAAGAGGACATGCAACATGAAGACGTTTATGGTGAAGGAAAGAGAACTGATCGACTACATCGAAAGCCTGGGGTTTGAGGTGGAGGCAAGGCGGGCTTTGATTGAGGCCATGCTGCGCCAGGGGGCGGACATCACCGGGGAGAGCTTCCGGAAGTACCACGACGAGTACCGGGAGTTCTTTGTGCAGTTCGAGGCGGCGAAAAAGGAATTCGAGCAGAAATTTGTGCTGCCCCGGGCAAAGGAAGGGCTTTTAAACTGGACGCTGGACTACCAGACCGGAGAGGTGGCGCTGTCCCAGGGGGAAGGGGCATGACCCGCCGGACGGAGCAGTTCCAGGACAGGCTTGCCCGGCTGTTTCCTGTCAACCAGTCGTCTGGAGGAGGCGTCTCCAAACGGGGCGTCCTCACCCGCACCGTGACCTTTGCCGTGACGGACGCCTGTTCTCTGCGGTGTACCTACTGCTACCAGGGTGTGAAAGCAAATCACGTGATGCGATTTGAAACGGCAAAAAAATTCATTGACCTAATCCTCTCGGACAACGAGTACATCAATCCGGAACTTTCCCCAGGGGTTATCATTGAGTTCATCGGCGGGGAGCCGCTGTTGGAAATCGAACTCATTGACCAGATTACCGATTACTTCATCGGGGAATTGATCCGGCTGCAGCATCCCTGGGCTACACGATTTTGTATCTCCATTTGTTCCAACGGGACTCATTATTTCCAACCAAAAGTACAGGAATATCTGAAAAAGCATATGTCCCATCTCTCCTTTTCTATTTCTATCGACGGCAACAAGGAACTCCATGACGCTTGCCGGGTATTTCCTGACGGCCGGGGCAGCTACGACCTGGCCATGAAGGGCGTGCGGCATTTTGTGGACGTGCTGGGCGGGACGATGGGCTCCAAAATGACCCTCTGCCCCCAAAACGTGGAGCACAGCTTTGAGGCGGTGAAGTCCCTGCTGGAAAACGGATACCGGGAGATCAATTTAAACTGCGTCTACGAAGAAGGCTGGGAACTTTCCCACGCCCGCATCCTCTATGGACAGCTCAAGCACCTTTCGGAGTATGTGTTGGAACATGGGCTGGAAAAGGAAGCTTACATTTCCATGTTTGAGGAAAACTTTTTCCACCCGAAGGATCCCAAAGATTTACAAAATTGGTGCGGGGGCACCGGGGACATGATTTCCGTGGACTACACCGGGAACATTTACCCTTGTATCAGGTACATGCCAAATTCCCTGGGAGAGGGGATTAAGCCCCTTACCGTTGGGCATGTGGACACGGGGATTCTGCGTTCGGAGGAACACAAAAACTGCGCCCACTGTTTACAGTGTATCGACCGGCGCACCCAGAGCACCGACGAATGCTTTTCCTGCCCCATTGCGGAGGGCTGCTCCTGGTGCTCGGCCTATAATTACCAGATTTTCGGCACGCCGGACAGGCGTGCTACTTTTATTTGTGTGATGCACAAAGCCAGGGCTCTGGCAAACGCCTACCACTGGAACCGAATATACCGGGCGGAGGATTCCCGGAAGCGGCACAAAATTTATATTCCGAAAGACTGGGCGCTTGAAATTATCGACGAAACAGAATGGAACATGCTGAAAGAATTGGAGGAAGTTTAATGTTTACTGTCACTTTGAAAAATGGTACGTCCTTTGCGGCCACCTCGGTGCAGGAGAGCTATAATTTGGCGAATTTGTTCAGTGCCAGTCCCTGGAGGCTGTCCATTGAGGACAGCGGATCCCAGAATGGGCTGGACAGTTACAGGGAACTGCTGGAGGCCCCCGGGGCTTTGGAAACCTTGACCGTTTCCTGCGGGGGTGAGGAATGCGCTGTTTACACAGGGTACACCAGCATCACTGATATAGCCCAGCGGCTCTTGGTGGACGGGAAGAAAAACCTGACTGTCACTTTGGAGAGACAGCCGGAGAACCCGGAGGGGGCCGGTGGTGTATGACCTTTCAGGGCACGAATATGTCGATGGCGCAGGGGGGACAGCGAGTGTAAAAAATAGGTGAATTTTTATGGAAAGGGGATATTCATGAAACGGAAAGATTATCAGCTTGCGGATTTTCCGGAATACACGGAGAAAATCCCTGCCCTTCTGGATTCAGATCCTGCCTCTGCGTCTAGAACATTCAATCCGCTGTTCACGGCAATTCTCAACAACATCAAGGCGGTTCGGCTGCTGCAGGACCAGAGCGCCGAAGGAAAAACGATTCTGAGTGCGGCAGTCCGGGAGGATGGTCACCTTGTTCTGACGATGGCAAGTGGGGAGACAATTGACTGCGGAAATGCGGAGGGGCCTCCCGGAAAAACGGGAGCGGATGGAAGGACGCCGGTGTTTTCCATCGATTCGGCGGGTCATCTGCTGGTGAGTTACGAATGACCTTGAAATGAATATGGAGGAAATGGTATGGCACAGACAATAGATCTTGGAAAAATCGTCGGCAGTCAAATGCACAATGTAACCGCTGCCCCTGGAGCATCCTTGGGAATCGTGGGAGATTGGGCGCTGGACACAGTTGCCGGGGACATTTACGAAAAGACGGACAGCGGATGGACGAAACGCGGCACCCTGAAAGGCCCCAAAGGCGATACGGGAGCAAAAGGCGACACCGGCGCTGCGGGAGCTCAAGGGCCCAAAGGAGACACCGGACTGACCGGAGCCAAGGGAGAAAAAGGAGACACAGGCACCCCCGGCGCAGCGGGAGCGGATGGCAAGACCCCTTCCCTGGCTATCGACGACAACGGACATCTGATTGCCACCTACGAATAAGGAGGGCGTTATGGCTTTGAGGACAGTGGATCTTGGGCTGGTGGTTGGCCCTGCGGGGCCTCAAGGGCCTAAGGGAGAGACCGGCTCTACGGGAGCGCAAGGCCTAAAAGGAGACAAGGGGGATCCTGGGATCCAGGGGCCGAAAGGAGACAGGGGAGAAGCGGGCCAATGGGCGGGAGACGCGCCGGAGGCAGGCTTGCTCACAGTGGAGACGGAGCTGTACGCCAGGCAGGACGGGGCTGTAAAGCGCACCCCCGCTCTGGCGCTGCTGCAAGCAGTGTCGGATCCGGACAATCATCCGCTGGGAGGAAATCCGGAAAGCACCTCCTCTCCTGCACTGGAAGCCGGGGGAATCAATCGTGACACGGGAGAACCGGAAGCAAGCTCCTCCAAGGTGCGCACGGCGGACTTTATCCCAGTGAACCCGGGCAGGAAGGTCAGCGTGGACAACGGTCAGAAACTGACGAACGTGCTCTTTTGCTATGACGGCGGGAAAACGCCCATCTTGGACTGGTATCTCAGCGACGGGAAATCTTATTCCTACAAGAACGTCAGCGACGGCGGCAGCGTTGTGGTGCCCTCCCACTGCGCCTACGTCAAGGTGACGCTGAGCACCACGGACACCACGGTCCCGCTGGGGATCACCTCGGAGGCGAGCCCCGCTCAATTTGCCTTCCAAAAGCTCTATCTGCCCGAAGGCTACGGGCTGCGGGTGGAGGAATCCGAAAGCAAGATATCCGAGCTGCAGGTCTTTTCTGGACAGGGACAAAAACTGACTGTACTGCCGGACGCCAGCCCCGTTAAGATAACGGCGGGAGGGCTGGAAGTGAGCAGGAATCCTGACGGTACTGATCCAGTGACCGTCAACCTTGCCGAACTGAAGGAGCTGGCGGATGCCCATACCGCGGGGCTGGAAGGAAAACCGGACCTGGTACAGGGAAAGGTGCCGGCGAACCAGCTGCCGGACGCTCTGGTTTACGCGGAAGGGGACGCCCTGCCCATAGAGGACGCCGCGCTGAATGCCGACAGGCTGGGGGGACGTCCGGCGGAGGAATATCCCCGGTCCGCCACGGTTAAGGCCATCTGGAGCGGCTCTCAGGCGCAGTATGACGCCATAGCCGTCAAGGACCCGGAGACGCTGTATCTGATTGTGGGGTGAGAAACAACATGCCGAGCGGCACTTCTACTCGTGAAGCAGAAATCCTGAACTATCTGAAAAATACGCCTCTCCCCCTTCCGGAAGGGGATCCCAATATCCTTATGAACGCGGGATTCCTGGATAAAATCAGGAACTTTTTCATCAGCAATGAAGATTCGACTGAAATGAACGATTTTGTTGGGGAGTTTGCAGTCTTCCTTCCCACTCTCTATGAGGTTTTGGCTGGTGAAATTAAAAGCGTCCCCCTTCCCGGTGGAGGATACAAAAACAGTATCACCGCGGCGTCTGTGAGTCTGGTGATTGAGGAAATGAATAATTTCCTTGAAGGCTATGGCTGCCGGATTTCCACGGAAGACAATTACCAGAGCTACCTATTTGAATGCGGTGTGGACGGCAGCAGCTTTTCAGCAGAAAGTCCGTTGTTTGCCAATCTGTATGCGATAGCTCCGATTCAAGAATCTCTGCGTGCTTCCATCGGCGCGGGGGTGATCAAGACGGCGTATCTGGGAACGAAACAGGCGGTACAACTGTATTTGGGCGGCAGCCCGCTGATAAGATAGGAGTGGTTTTATGGCTATCATCAAGCCGCTGAAGACGGCGGCGGGAGAAAATTTGTACCCGGTGACCTCTGCGGCGGCGGTGTACGACGCCCAGGGGGTCCCTCTGGCGCAGAAAATAGAAGGCTGGGACAAGAAAGCGCAAAAGGCCCTCTGCGTTACCGTGACGCTGGCTGCGTCCGGGTGGACGGACGGCGTACAGACGGTGGCGGCGCTGGGGGTCACGGCGGACAACGCAGTGTTCCCCTGCCCAGCTCCGGACAGCTGGGAGGAGGCGGGCCAGGCCGGGGTGCGCTGTACGGCCCAGGCGCCGGACAGCCTGACCTTTACCTGCTCTTCCCTCCCGGCGGCCGACCTTACCTATCAGGCGCTGATTTGGGAGGTGATGTGATGGCTGTGTTTAATCCGGTGATGGTGAAGATGGAAACGGGGCTGCTGGTTCCTGGAGAGGAATATGTGGGCTTTCTGCCGGAAAGGCTGGATGAGACATCGGCGGGGGCCACGACGGTAAGTGTGGCGGCTAATTCACTGGCAGCCACAGGAGGGTATCTGATCCTTCAGGACTATCAGCAATTCGTGCCTTACTTTATTATCCCCGGAATAGACAAAGGGGAAAGTGCACAGCTGATTCTGACAGGAAGCGACTCCAGCAAGGGCGTTGTCAATCTGTCTCGATCCACATTGTCTCTTTCCAGCAGGAATATTGTGATCTCCTGCGCCGACTCCTCTAAGCCTGTGTCCCTGTATGTGAAGGCATATGGGTATGGGGGGATGGAGAATAAAATAAACGGAGGAACACATGCCGGCGGGTCGAACTGAGCGGCGGCCGAAGCAGGCTTCTCCCTGAAGCCTGAGCAGAAAGGAAGTGATGTTACGGACAGCACTGTAGTTGTGGCGCTGCTGTCCCTGGCGGGGACGTTTATCGGTTCCCTGCTGGGAATATTCGGCAGCGCGAGGATGA
>OJKJ01000741.1_pt1 | contig 15216 bp, 15 predicted proteins | sample 1596491 | NCBI WGS metagenome assembly OJKJ01 (sample SAMEA4350160, study PRJEB24818) | metagenome | biome: human; feature: gut; material: faeces | place: Denmark | collected 2013-09 | reverse complement strand
TACTAACAGCATCAGTAAAAAACCAAATAAAATAAAAACAATAAATAACAATTAGTTAAAAGATAACTTCATCATAAAAAATTAAGCCAAATTACACTAAAAACCATTTTGCCCCCCCCAAAAAAAGTGATAATTAGTAATTTCCACTAGCTATTATATAAAAAATATAATTTTCTTTAGCACGTTTGGTTAATTATATATAGATAGATAATTCTATTTTAATATGATTAATGCTGTTTTATTATTTGTATTTACACCTTGTCATATTTAACTACTGTGCGAAATATATTTATATGATATCTCTATTAATATAATTCTTATTATATGAGGAGCCTATTATGAAAAATATAAATGTACTAGCGATCACCTTTTTTCTTCTAGGGTTATCTCCTACGGTTAATGCGCAATCATTGATGAAAACATTTTCTTACTGTGATGCCGCTTTCTTCAAGAAAATAAAAGATGACCCTGTTTTAAACGATATTTCTAATGCATTGAAACATAACCAATTAGGCACCAATGAACACGTTTCTGTTAATCTCAATTTTTCACCAACCGGTATTGTGACTTTTAACCGTTTTTTTGTTAGTCATAGTAATTTTGATAAATATGATGGCTTCGCCTATTTAGGCTTGCGTGGCCAATACTATTTTTGGGGATTTGAAACAACACAAAGCCTTGAAGAGGTTGTCCGCTATACGTCATCAAGAATTGCGATTATAAAGGTAGGAAATACTTATATCTACTCACCGATGATCCGCCATAATTTGCAAAGTAAATGGGTATTTAACGAACACGCAACGCAAGATTACAACTTGGAACCAAATGCTGCTGAAAAAATGCTGATTATTGAAAAAGATGAGCAAAGAGGTGTTGTTCGTTTCTTATGTACCCTTCAAGGCAACGTAACCGATGAAGACTTACACTATGTGGGTTTAAAATAATAGCTAGAAATTAAGCTAAACAAGCTCATCTATTTCTCCATAAAAAAAAGCCAGCACCCAAGCTGGCTATCAAATAAAACACTGGAAGCAATGTGAGCAATGTCATGCCTTGTCTACATAAGCACTCGGCTTAAGTGACAAAACGAATGATAATCGTTATCAGTGTCATTTGTAAAGCTTTTTAATGAGATTTTTTCTCATTAAGACATACTTCAATGATTAATATAATAATTTAAGTTAATTATTATATTAACATCATCCCTTTTAGCTTAATTTTCATACTTTATAAGGCTAAATTTTGCTTATACCCTGTATCCCCATTTTTACGCTACAATAGGTCAATTCTCGTTAACGATGTCAGTGGTATGCGCCTATTAACTGTTTGGTTTTTATTTATCATTTCTGTGTCTGCACAAGCGCTTAATAACCAAGAGCGCTTTACCGATATTGTGGCTAACGAGGTCCCTGCAGATATACGCCAAAAAGGCTTTATTTACTGTGTAAATGGGGTCGTTACCACGTTTAACCCACAATTAGTTAGTAGTGGGCTAATTGTCGACCCTCTCGGTGCTCAAATTTATGATCGGCTATTAGATGTTGATCCGTTCACTTATCGCTTGGTTCCTGAACTGGCTGCTAGATGGGAAGTTTTAGATAACGGTGCAACTTACCGTTTATACTTGCGTAAAGATGTAAAATTCCAAAATACAACTTGGTTTACACCTACACGCAATATGAATGCTGATGATGTTGTGTTCAGCTTTTCCCGCATGTTTGAGGTGAATCACCCCTATCACTACATCAATGGGGGGCATTACCCTTATTTCGATAGCTTACAGTTCGCCAACAGCGTGCAAAGCATACGTAAAATTAATAACCATACAGTGGAGTTTCGTTTGAACTCTCCTGATGCGTCTTTTTTATGGCATTTGGCGACACATTATGCTCCTATTCTTTCATCCGAATATGCCGATTTCCTTTCAAGCATAAATCGCCAAGAGCTGATCGATTGGCGACCAATTGGTACGGGGCCATTTCATTTAGATGACTACCAAGCAGGGCAATTCGTTAGACTTCTTAGAAATGACAATTATTGGAAGGGCTTGCCTCGTATGGAAGAAGTGGTTGTTGACATGGGAGCAGGTGGAACTGGCCGTATTTCAAAATTACTCACTGGGGAATGTGACGTTTTAGCTTACCCTGCCGCAAGCCAGTTAAAGGTATTACGCGATGACCCGCGTTTACGAATTTCTATGCGTTCTGGGATGAATATTGCCTACCTCGCATTTAACACCAGCAAGCCACCATTAGATAAGCTAAAAGTACGCCAAGCAATTGCGTATGCAATTAATAATGAACGTCTAATGCAATCAATTTATTACGGCACGGCAGAAACAGCCGCATCTATTTTACCAAGAGCATCATGGGCTTATGACAATCAAGCAAAGATCACCGATTATAATCCCGAACTTTCTAAGCAAATGCTCAAAGAGATGGGATTAGAAAATCTAAAACTAGATTTATGGGTACCAATCGCCTCCCAATCATATAACCCAAGCCCACTTAAGATGGCAGAGCTTATCCAAGCTGATTTAGCGCAGGTCGGTATTGTGATGAATATCCGTTCTGTCGAAGGCCGTTTCCAAGAAAACCAATTAATGGATAGAAGCCATGATATGACATTAGCGGGTTGGACAACTGACAGTAATGACCCAGACAGTTTTTTCCGTCCGCTACTGAGTTGTGCAGCAATTGGTTCCCAAACCAATTTAAGCCATTGGTGTAACCCTGCCTTCGATGAAATCTTACATAAGGCACTATTGACACAGCAATTAGCCGCACGTATAGATTATTACCACCAAGCACAGCAAATTTTAGGGGAAGATTTACCCGTCTTACCCCTCGCCTATTCTTTACGTTTACAGGCCTACCGCTATGATATAAAAGGCCTAATGATCAGTGCGTTTGGTAATACCTCATTTGCTGGCGTGTATCGTGAAATGGAGCAGCCTGAAAAAGTTTCTCCGAAAAAACAGAGGCAGAAACCATGATTATTTATTCACTGCGTCGTTTTTTACTTTTATTAGTCACGGTGTTCTTCTTATCGCTAGTCAGCTTTAGTTTAAGCTATTTTACGCCTAATGCACCTCTGAGCGGCGCATCACTTATCGATGCCTATATTTTTTATTTTGAAGGCTTACTCCATTTTGATTTTGGTGTTTCAAGTATCAACGGGGAACCCATAACAGAACAATTAAGGGACACATTCCCTGCAACCATGGAGTTATGCATTTTAGCGTTTATTTTTGCTTTAACGACAGGTATACCACTCGGCATCATTGCTGCATTTTGGCGTAACAAGCCTGCAGATATTGCTATCAGTGTCTTTGCTTTATTAGGATTTTCTGTCCCTGTATTTGTACTTGCACTGGTTTTAACTCTCTTTTTCTCATTACATCTAGGATGGCTTCCTGTATCTGGCCGAATTGACCTATTATATAATTTAAAAACGGTGACTGGCTTTGCCTTGGTTGATGCATGGCTTTCTGACTCCCCCTATCGTAAAGATATGATTATCAATGTACTTGAGCACATGGTATTACCTGTCCTCACTTTAGCACTCGCACCAACAACCGAGGTTATTCGGTTAGTACGTAATAGCACCGAAGAAATCGCCAGTGAAAATTATATCAAAGCAGCCGCTATTCGAGGGCTTTCACGGATTAAAATCATTCGCCGCCATATTTTTCATAATGCTATTCCACCGATTATTCCTAAGCTTGGCTTACAGTTTTCTACGATGTTAACACTGACCATGGTCACTGAACTCGTTTTTAACTGGCCGGGGCTTGGTCGTTGGTTGGTTACAGCAATCCGCCAAGAAGACTACTCTGCGATTTCTGCTGGGGTGATGCTAATTGGTGCGCTCGTGATTACTGTAAATGTGCTGTCTGATATTTTAGGTGCCATGATGGACCCATTAAAACATAAGGATTGGTATGTCCTCAGATAATTTTTATCGTGAACAAAAAATGCCATCCCCAACTCGAGTGGTATGGAATATCTTCTCATCAGATGTAACCTCTATGGTGGGGTTTGTTGGTGTGCTGGTTTTATTAATTTTATGTTTTGTTGGCTCTTATCTAGCACCTTATGCACTAGATCAACAGTTTCTAGGTTACCAATTAACGCCGCCGTCTTGGTCTCATTATGGCGAAGTGGCATTCTTCTTTGGTACAGACGATCTGGGCCGTGATATTCTAAGTCGGCTATTGATTGGTACTAAATCGACATTTGGTGCCGCTATTTTAGTCACACTGATTGCGACACTTATTGGATTAGTTCTCGGCTGCTTAGCTGGGATGACTCGCGGGTTAAAATCTGCAATTTTTAACCATATACTCGATACGTTACTGTCAATTCCTTCCTTATTACTGGCAATTATTGTTGTCGCCTTTATGGGCGCTAGCCTACAAAATGCAATGCTAGCTATTTGCCTTGCATTAATTCCACGAATGGTAAGAACTATCTATGTCGCTGTACATGATGAGTTAGATAAAGAATACATCGTTGCCGCACGCCTTGATGGCGCTTCAAACATTTTTATTTTATGGTATACCGTACTTCCTAACATTACCCCTATTCTCGTCACTGAACTGACTCGAGCACTTTCTATCGCTATTTTAGATATTGCTGCTTTAGGTTTTCTTGATTTAGGTGCACAACTTCCCTCTTCTGAATGGGGTGCTATGCTAGGTGATACTTTAGAGCTTATCTATGTTGCTCCTTGGACGGTTATCTTGCCAGGTGCTGCCATCATGATAAGTGTGCTTTTTGTTAACCTTTTAGGTGACGGGCTACATCGTGCCATCAACGCGGGGGTTGAATAATGCCACTTCTAGACATCCGCAATTTAACTATCGAATTTATGACGGCAAATGGCCCCGTCAAAGCGGTTGACCGCGTTTCAATGACTCTATCTGAGGGGGAAATAAGAGGTTTAGTTGGCGAATCAGGTTCCGGAAAAAGCCTTATTGCAAAAGCTATCTGTGGCGTGACTAAAGATAATATTCGAGTAAAAGCTGACCGTTTTCGCTTTCAAGACATTGACTTACTAAAACTCAGCCCACGTAAACGCCGCAAACTAATTGGCCATAATATCTCGATGATATTTCAAGAGCCACAATCTTGTCTCGACCCAGCTGCTGATATTGGTAAACAGCTTATCCAAGCTATCCCAGGGTGGACTTATAAAGGCCGCTGGTGGCAACGTTTTAATTGGCGTAAACGTCGTGCGATAGAGCTATTGCACCGTGTGGGGATAAAAGATCATAAAGATATCATGCGCAGTTATCCTTATGAATTAACCGATGGTGAATGTCAAAAAGTCATGATAGCGATTGCCATCGCTAACCAACCCCGGTTATTAATCGCTGATGAACCCACCAATGCGATGGAGTCAACTACTCAGGCTCAAATTTTCCGTTTATTGGATAAATTAAACCAAAACAATAATATGGGAATTTTACTCATTAGTCATGATATGGAAATGATGTCGAAACTTGTTGATCGCATCAATGTACTCTATTGCGGGCAAACAGTGGAAAGCGCAACTCCTGAAGATATTCTACAACGGCCACGCCACCCTTATACTCAAGCACTAATCCGCTCAATCCCTGATTTTGAAAGCCCTCTTCCCCATAAAGGGCGGTTAAATACGTTACCTGGTGCAATTCCTTCACTTGAACATTTGCCCATTGGTTGTCGCCTTGGACCTCGTTGCCCCTATGCACAACGAACTTGCATCAACGCGCCACAATTACGCAATATTAAAGGCCATCTCGTTGCTTGCCATTACCCGCTAAACACCGAGGAACAACCCTAAATGGAAACCTTACTTGAAGTCCGTAATCTCACAAAAACTTTCCGTTTTCGTGAAGGGTTATTTCATCGACACGAATTACAAGCCGTCAAACCCGTTAGCTTTAACTTACAGGCAGGCCAGACATTAGCTATCATTGGCGCCAATGGCTCAGGAAAATCAACCCTTGCGCGAATGTTATCAGGCGTTGTAGAACCCACCAGCGGCGATATTTTCATTCGTGGACAACGCCTGAATTTTGGCGATTATAGCTACCGTTGCCAGCGTATTCGCATGATTTTCCAAGATCCAAGTACATCCTTAAACCCAAGGCAGCGTATTGGTCAAACCCTTGAGCTCCCTTTAAAATTAAACACTGACTTAACTGGAATAGAACGTGAAAGGCGTATTATTCAAACGCTTCGCCAAGTCGGGTTACTCGCCGACCACGCTGAATATTATCCACACATGTTAGCATCTGGGCAAAAACAACGTATTGCATTGGCAAGAGCACTTATTCTACAACCCGAAATTATTATTGCTGATGAAGCGTTAGCTTCGTTAGACATGTCCATGCGCTCGCAAATCATCAACTTAATGTTAGATTTACAAGCAAAACAAGATATTGCATTTATCTATGTTACCCAGCACTTGGGGATGATGAAACACGTCAGCGATAAAATGCTTGTCATGGATAAAGGCGAAGTTGTTGAGCGTGGTAATACCGCAGAAGTTTTAGCTGCCCCTCTTCACGACGTTACTCGCCGGTTAATTGAAAGTCACTTTGGTGAACCCCTGTCGATTGATGCTTGGCGACAAGACTTGTAACTGTTATTCAGTTGTCTGTGGGTAAACACCTTCACAGGCAACAAATTAAACATCTTATTTAACGTGCTATCGTCACATTGGCTTTAATATGTTTAAGGTGAACGACTATCGTAAATGTGACAATCACCAACAGTGACCATGCTCCCCACTTACCTGCATGTACCATTGACCAAGCACCAATTTGGTTTGGATACTGCCAAACACCAAAAAATGTCCCAAAATTCTCAGCTAGCCAAATAAAAAAACCAATTAGCATAAATGCAAGTAATAATGGCATTTTTCGCTCTTTATCTAGCGGAGTGTAAAAAACCATACTGCGCGCATACAACCCCATAATAAACGCCGCTAAATACCAACGATAATCATCAATATAATGGTGGCTAAAAAAATTAATATAAATAGCCAGTGCGACTAGTGTCGCCATCCAATAAGGTGGATAGTGTTCAATTCTTACTTTAAAAAATCGCCAAGATTGAATGATATAGCTCCCTACGGCGGCATACATAAAACCAGTAAATAGAGGAACTCCCCAAAGCTTCGTATAGGCCTCATCGGGATATTGCCAAGAACCTATCGTTGCTGAAGTTTTAAATAGCTCCATCATAAAACCGACTAAATGGAAAACACAAATAGCCTTTAATTCATCCCAAGTTTCTAACTTTGACCACACTAACAAAGCTTGAAAAGCAACGGCAAAAATTAGTAACAGGTCATAGCGAGGGATACCTATTAATCCTTTAGCTGGGACTAAGAATAGTGCCAAAAAGAAAAAACCAGCGAATAAACAAGAACGAGCATTAATTAAACCGAAAAACCAAAACTCTAATAGAAAGCGTTTAATTCCATGGCTATTATTCGGCTGGTGAGCCATTAAAATTTGGTCTAACTTTCCTAAAAAATTCAATTTCTGACACAAACTGGTCATCTATTCACTCACCTATTCTTTTATTATTCGGTTTGTTTTCTTTCCGAAGATTAGGCGAGGAGTTTAGCAAAATCGAATTACTCTACATAAGGTAACTATCTTAAATTTATGCATTTTTATTATTTATAGCTTCAATCACTAGATTTACACTACCTATTAATATTGACGACACTTTCCATCCAATTATGGGTTTTATTGTTTAACTCGCACCTGATGGCAATTCGTTAATAGAAAGTAATGATATACTTAAGCAATATGTGTTTATTTGCTATATGAATGCCAACTCAACAATTTAGGAGTTTTATGATGAAATTATATTACGCTCCCGGTGCTTGCTCACTTTCTCCTCACATCATTCTGCGTGAAACAGGTTTAGATTTCAGTATTGAACGAGTAAATATAAAAGAGAAAAAAACCGAGAAAGGTGAAGACTTTTTAGCAATAAACCCAAAAGGACAAGTACCCACTTTAGTGTTAGATAATGGAGAACAACTCACAGAAGGTGCTGTAATTGTCCAATATATTGCGGACCAAAAACCGGATCGTAACCTAATCGCACTTCCTGGTTCTATGAAACGTTATCACCAATTAGAAGCTTTAAACTTTATTTCGACAGAACTACATAAAAATTTCTCACCTTTATTCACTCCAGGAACACCAGAAGAGTATAAAGATACTGTCCGTAATGTATTGTTTAATAAGTTTGCGTATGTTGATAACGTGCTCGCTAAACAGGCTTTCTTTGCTGGAGATACTTTTAGTGTCGCAGATGCCTATTTATTCACTGTGAGTAATTGGGCAAAACACGTTGGGCTCGATTTGACTAGCCTGACCCACCTGCAAGATTACAGTGCTAAAATAGCTAAACGCCCTAATGTTCAAGATGCATTAAAAGCGGAAGGACTAATCTAATCTGTAAAATAGCACGCTTTCAGTAGTGCGCTGTAAGGTTGTTGATAAAGCGGGAAAAACATAGTTTTCCCGCTTTATGTTATCAACTAAGATTTTATCAGCTGAAAAGCAGTTTAATCTAATTGTGTTGCACAGAAGTTATGTTCTGGGTTAACCATTTTGTCTTGAGCAGCGACGAGTTGTAATTCGTACTCCCCCATCTCTTTGGTTTTTATCATCACTTCATATACTGCAGCGGCAACGTGCTCTAATCCCTTATCTAAGCGCTCACCTTTCAATAAATTAACCAACATTAAACCACTGGTCAAGTCACCTACAGGTTGTTTTTCACCAAAGTCAACAAGAGGACGGCTAACATGCCAACTGTGCTCTGCTGTTACAAGGATCATTTCAAAACGATCTGCGCGATACCCTGCTCGGCTTAAATGTTTAACAAGAACGATTTTAGGGCCTTTGTGACACAATTCACGTGCAGCTTGGGTAGCTTCTTCAACATTTTTAATTGTTCTACCCGTTAATGTTTCTAATTCTAATAAATTTGGTGCGATAACATCACTCGCGGCCAATGCACGCTCACAAAGGAATTCAGCAACTCCCGGAGCAACAATACAGCCTTTCTCCGGATGCCCCATTACTGGATCACAAAAATAGAGGGCTTGCGGATTAGCTACTTTGACCCTTTCCACGATATCAAGAATATCATTTCCTTGCTCAGCTGAACCGATATAACCGCTTAATACAGCATCACAAATTTCTAATTTATGAATTTTAGCTAAACCATCGACGATGTCGGTTAAGTGTTGTGCGGGAAAAACACTTCCGGTCCATTGTGAATACTGTGTATGATTCGAAAACTGTACGGTATTGAGTGGCCACACATCTACGCCCATTCGGCACATAGGAAATGCGGCAGCACTGTTTCCTGCATGGCCGAAAACAACATGGGATTGAATTGATAATACGCTTTTCATTGAAAACCCAAAGAATTGTTATGTCGAATGAAGAGAAATCAGTGATTATCCGTTGCTAATATGGATATACTCCAAATAATTCTAATTACATGTAAGCGGCTTGAGAAAATAGTTCGAATTATATACATCGATATATAATTCGAAGAGCATAGCACAATCAACACCCATGCAACTTGAAGTATGACGAGTATAGCCCGGAAAATTCCGGGCTGATATTACAAAGGTTAGTCAGAGCTATTTCCAATTAATTAAACAGTCGTTTTTCTTACCACGACGGATCAAGGTATAACGACCAAACAGGCGATCTGCGTCAGAGAACACATACATTGGCTCTGTCTGTTTTTGGCCATTAATTGATACCGCGTTAGAACTAATTGCCGTTCTTGCTTGCCCACGAGAAGGCACTAACTCTGAATCAACTAAAGCTTGCTGTAAATCCGCACCTGCTTCCAATGTAATACAAGGCATGCCATCTTGAGCCAATTGTTCAAAATCAGCTTCAGTTAAATCAGATACTGCACCAGAGAATAAGCTTTCTGTAATACGTTTCGCTGCTGCTAACCCTTCTTCGCCATGTACCAGTTTAGTGACTAATTCCGCTAATACATATTGAGCTCGAGGTGCCTTTCCACTGTTTTTATCTTCTTCTTCTAGCGCATTGATTTCATCTAGTTCCATGAATGTGAAGAATTTTAAGAAGCGATAAACATCCGCATCTGCAGTGTTGATCCAGAACTGATAGAATTTATACTGGCTGGTTTTCTTGGAATCTAACCAAACTGCACCACCTTCAGTTTTACCGAATTTAGTGCCATCTGCTTTAGTAATCAGAGGAACCGTCATACCAAATACTTGGTTTTGGTGTAAGCGACGTGTTAAATCGATACCGGAAGTAATGTTACCCCATTGGTCAGAGCCACCAATTTGCAGCTCTACACCCATCTCTTTGTTCATATTTGCGAAGTCATAACCTTGTAAAAGGTTATAAGCAAACTCAGTAAAAGAGATACCAACGTCATCACGATTTAAACGTTGCTTAACAGACTCACGGTTAATCATTTGGTTAACCGAAAAATGTTTACCAATATCGCGCAAGAAAGTCAGCACATCCATTTTGCCAAACCAATCATAGTTATTAGCAAGGCGTGCACTGTTATCACCACAATCAAAGCTTAAAAACGGTGAAACTTGGTTACGGATTTTTTCTACCCACTCTTGAACGGTTTCTGTGGTGTTTAATTTACGCTCAGTAGCTTTAAAGCTCGGGTCGCCAATAAGGCCCGTTGCACCACCGACCAACGCCACAGGCTTGTGCCCGGCTAGTTGGAATCGTTTTAAACACAGCAAAGGAACCAGATGTCCCAAATGCAAGCTATCAGCGGTAGGATCGAAGCCACAATAGAGAGAGATAGGGCCCTGCGCCAGTCTCTCTGCTAACGCATCCTCATCCGTTACCTGGGCAACGAGGCCCCGCTCTTGCAATTGTTTAATCAGGTTATTGCTAGACATCAATGACTCCATCAGTTGTATTTTGTCTATCTATTTTGGTTTGAATGACCAGTAAGTTTGAGAGGCTTATCAAAAACTCACCAGTGTAATTTGTCAATTTACTTAAATGAGGCTATAGCATAAAGCGCATATCAATTAAGTGCCAGCTAAAAAACATGATCCTAAGGGGCTAATCTATCAATTTTCCAGCCATCACCTTCTCGCTGGTATAAAAAACGGTCGTGCAAACGGTGTGCACCGCCTTGCCAAAATTCAACACTATTAAATACCACTCGATATCCCCCCCAAAAACTAGGCAATGGGACGTCACCGTTCTTAAACTTTTGTTTTAGTTCTAAAAATTTCCCTTCTAAAATACCACGCGCTGAAATTTTAGAAGACTGTGCTGATGCCCATGCTGCAATTTGGCTATCTTTCGGCCTACTATGAAAATATTTTACAACTTCAATAGGGTTCAAACGCTCAGCAACCCCAGTGAAATTGACTTGGCGCTCTAATGGGTACCATGGGAAATGTAGACTAATTTTATTATTTTTTTCTAAATGCTGTGCTTTTCGGCTACCTAAATTGGTATAAAATACAAGGCCTTTATCATCAAAATGTTTTAAAAGTACAATACGCTGGTAGGGTTGCCCGGTTTCATCCACAGTAGCAACACACATTGCTGTTGGGTCACTCAAGCGAGCTTCACACGCCTGCTTCATCCAGAGTTCGAAAAGCGTCAGTGGGTTTGGCGTTAAGTCATTACGTCTTAACCCACCTTTTGTATATTCACGACGTACCGATGCAAGATCTATTTCACCTAGCTCGTTCATTTTTATGTCCTTTACCACAGTTATTTTTTATCGGTATTTTTAGGGTATATTGCCCCAAGCACAGTCTCTTTACTTGCCCCAGTAACAGAGGCTAAATTTCCAGGAAGACCAGATACCGTTCTAGCAGCTAGCCATGCAAAAGCCAAGGCTTCCATGTCATCACCACTTAAACCAAATTTATCACTTGGTGCCACTTCAATTCCCGGAAGCAAGGCTGCCATCCGTTGCATTAGAAAAGTATTCTTTGCCCCTCCACCACATACTATTAAGCGCTCACAACCGCCACACAGTAATACTTGTTCTGCGATAGAAGCTGCGGTTAATTCGCACAGAGTGGCTTGAACATCGTCAGCTGAAATTGATGGAAAATGAACTAAATGCTGCTCTAACCATTGTGTGTTGAAATACTCACGCCCCGTACTTTTCGGTGATGAACGTCTAAAGTATGGGTCACTTAGCATCGCTTTTAGTAATGCATGATCAACTTGACCTCGACTTGCCCATTCACCATCTTTATCATATGCCTGTTGCTTTATACGCCAGCTCCACGTATCCATTAACATATTTCCCGGCCCTGTGTCATAACCCTTAACATAGGCACCAGGTAATAAAGCTGTGACATTAGCTATTCCACCAATATTTAGTACAATTCGTTTTTCTGTAGGGTGCCCTAAAACAGCTAAGTGAAATGCAGGAACTAAAGGTGCTCCCTGTCCCCCATAAGCCATATCTCTTCGGCGAAAATCACCTACCGTCGTGATCCCTGTTAAAGCGGCAATACGGTTGTTGTCGCCTAACTGCATAGTAAAAGGCTGTTCGCCATCGGGCTCATGCCAAACAGTTTGCCCATGGCAACCGATAGCAATGATATCTTCAGATGTTAAACCAGTTTGAATAAGAAGTTGGTTTACCGCATCTGCATATAAAGAGCCTAACTCTCGATCAATTTTACCAACCTCTGATAGCGTTGTTGTTTGCCCTTGGCATATATCTAAAATTCTTTTTTTTAATTCAATGGGAAATGCAACACTCAAACTGGATTGCTCTGCGACAAATTTGTCACTAATTGCGGCAAGAACGACATCAACACCATCTAGGCTAGTTCCTGACATAACCCCTATGTAACGACCTGATTTCATCATTATTCTTGTTCCTTTAGAGTGCACATTAACTTTACAACGCTCAGCTACAAAAGATTGTGCTTTGATGATAAATTTTGTCAACAATTCGATGCAATTTCTCGGAGCGCTTCGCAGGAATAATAAATAAATGCACTAAAACTAAAAATTGCTAGACAACCTAACTAAAAAAGACGTTTTGTAATATCTGAAACTTTCATTTTCAATATAATGATACATAATACATTTATCAGCTCAGCATTACTGTTTAGTATTTCAGCTAAAGTTTTAACGACTATTCTTTTAGCAACTGGTGCGAAATGATGCTCATAAGCTGACTACCCTATATGAATATTTAACAAAGAGTGCCTTATTGAATGAAATCATCTCGAATTTGAGATATTTTACCTAGTGTTTACACTCTATTTAAATCAAAATCGGTAATCTAACCATCGCTTTTTAATATCATTATTTTGATACTTGTTGTGTTTATGGTGAAAACAAATATACGATGCTATGTTAGTGCCACAGACAGCAAATCTCATAGGAGTTCTTATGCTTAAGAAAGTTTTTGTAGGTGTTGTAGCAGTTGCAGCTTTATCAGGCTGTGTCAATACCAGTACGCTTTCTGGTGATACTATTTCAGCCAAGGATGCGAAACAGGTACAGACTGTGACTTATGGTACTGTTCTGAATGCTCGCCCTGTGACTATTCAAGCTGGTGAAGACGGTAACGTGATTGGTGCAATTGGTGGTGCTGTTCTTGGTGGGTTATTAGGTAACACCATCGGTGGTGGTACAGGTAACACATTAGCAACTGCCGCAGGTGCTATTGCAGGTGGTTTAGCTGGTCAGGAAGCTCAAGGCGCATTAAATAGAAGCCAAGGTGTTCAATTAGAAATCCGCCTCGATAGCGGTAAAAACATTGTTGTTGTTCAAAAACAAGACCCAAGCACCTTCCGTAATGGCCAACGTGTTATGATTGCGAATAGCGGAAATACTGTTACTGTGTCTCCTCGGTAATCATACAGTACTAAATTAGGCATGCTCACCGGCCATGGCCGGTGAGCATTACTTACAAATAGTATTGCTGAATGATATCGTTGCTTTATGGTAGATAATCGTATTTTTTATTTATTGTGCATGGCTTTTGAATGACACAATTTCTTGTTTACATATAAATGCCTTGCATTCAAATCAATAAATTTATTTTAGCCTATCTCCTTTAATAAAGTATTTATTAGTATCTACCGATAAATTAGCTAGCTAACAATTAAAAATGAAGGTATCACAGCGAAAAAATAATTAATAGCCTTAACTATATTTCATAATAATAATGATTTAATGAAAATTATAACCAAGTGTAATTACTATTTCATTAAAAAATCATATACTAAATTATTTTAAACACAAATTTAATAATTAATATGTCATTCATTAGCTAGGCATATTTTTTACATCAAGAGTCATTTTGTAGCCTCAAGATATTTTTTTCAAGTTTCATAAGTAACTGTGATAGTTGGTAAAGCTCATCTTTACTAATGTTGTTCAGTATTTCTATACGCGTATTATTTATGACTTGGTCTACCGTTTTAATAAAGGGTTCAGACTCTTCCGTTAATTTTATTCTTTTAGCTCTCCTATCATTTGTACAAGTATGTCTAGAAATCAATTTTTTTTCCTCTAATTGATCTAGAGTCCTTACTAATGAAGGCTGTTCAATACCAATCGCTTTCGCTAACTGTATTTGAGATTGCTCAGGTGGTAGTTGACTTATATTATGCAATGTAACCCAATGTGTCTGTGTAAGCTTAAGAGGCTTCAAACGATAGTCGATTAATGCTCTCCACATGCGAACAACACGTGATAACTCTGTCCCAATTTGTGATTCCAATTTACCCTCCTTTATATAATTATAATGTCTAAAAAATATACCGTCCTCATATTATTTTTTGAATTATATATTAATTTCCTTTTATATTTACAGCTTTTTATTTATACATTAGCTATTAAATACCTATTCCTAGTTATAGTAGCTGTTTTATTATGCGATATATCTCTAATTAATACATCACTGATTCATCCATTATCTCAATCTAGGATTAATCAGATAACCTATCAATTATCTTATTAATAAGAATAGCCGCACTCTCCTTTTTGATCTATCTATTTTAGCTCTTATAGTAGCCATGAATAACAATAAAAAAAGTAACGCCAAATAACTCTTTAAAAAACAAATAAATATAGTTAATCTTAAAATCATGTTAATTACAGTCATTTTGATTCAACCTATACCTATTTTGAATAAATAAAATTTTATTGAAATATAAACC
>OJKJ01000738.1_pt1 | contig 15250 bp, 10 predicted proteins | sample 1596491 | NCBI WGS metagenome assembly OJKJ01 (sample SAMEA4350160, study PRJEB24818) | metagenome | biome: human; feature: gut; material: faeces | place: Denmark | collected 2013-09 | reverse complement strand
GCCTGTTCAATGCAGGCAAAAGGAGTAATTAAATTTCGTTTCAAGGCATTATAAAAGCTATAAAGACTGACTGAATATTTCATGTGTTTCAACCTTTCCGCTTTGTTTTTCAAAGCTGTTCTCCTGTTCAATCGCCGAAGCTGATACCAATCTGTCTGGCAGCCAGAATTTCTCCACAGTCCACAGGTACAGATTTCAGCTTTCCTGAGACCTCCTCCAACGGGACGGGTACTGTTTCGCCGTTTACCATTCCAACCATGACACCGAACTTCTTCTCTTTGATGAAGCGGGCGGCTGTGGCGCCCAGACGGGTGCACAGTACCCTATCATAGGCGCAGGGACTGCCGCCGCGCTGAAAATGTCCCGGCACACAAACGCGGATTTCATTGTCGATCTTATCCTGCAGCTCTTCCGCGATCCGGTAAACAATGGAGGGATGTTTGAAGTCCGCCCTGGCGCGTTTGAATTCCTTTTTAGAGAGAGCGGCCTCCTCCTTGGAAAGAGCTCCTTCCGCGACGGCCAGAATAGAGAATTTTTTACCGCTGTCAATCCGATTGTTGAGAGTTTTGGCGATTTTATCGATGTCATAGGGGATTTCAGGCAGCAGGATAACGTCTGCGCCGCCGGCAATTCCCGCAGACAATGTGAGCCATCCTACTTTGTGACCCATCACCTCAACAATAAAAATGCGGCCGTGAGAGGTGGCGGTGGTATGGATACAGTCGATCACATTGGTGGCAATTTCCACGGCGCTATGGAACCCGAATGTGACGTCCGTACCCCATATGTCGTTGTCGATTGTCTTAGGGAGGTGAATGACGTTCAGCCCTTCGCTACGCAGTAGATTTGCTGTTTTCTGAGTGCCGTTGCCTCCCAGAATCACCAGACAGTCCAGCTTGAGCTTTTTGTAATTTTCCTTCATGGACTTCACTTTGTCAACGCTGTTTTCATCTATGACCCGCATAGTCTTAAAGGGCTGACGAGAGGTGCCCAGCAAGGTGCCTCCCAAGGTTAAAATGCCGGAAAAATCAGATTCCTTCATCAGCGTGTACTCGCCGAAGATGAGACCTTTATAACCGTCTTTGATTCCATAAATTTCGACGTCAGAGCCGAATTCAAAATAGAGCCCTTTTGCCACGCCGCGGATTGCAGCATTCAGGCCCTGACAGTCTCCGCCGCTGGTTAAAATACCTACTCGCTTCATTTTTACGCATCCTTTCTATAGGGGGTTAGTTTAACTATTCTGCTGTGTGGATGGGAATGAGCGGACTGTCCTTTTCCAGCTTCTGCAGTTCTTTCAGCCGTTCCTGTGCCTGACGGTAAAAAGTGAGCTGACTGCTGCAGACTGCCTTTCCGCGCCGGTTTACGTGCTGATATGTGGTATCTGGCTGCATAATCCTCGCGTTGGTATTGTCATTCCAGAGAGTCTCAAGGATCTCAAAAGCACGCTGTTTTAATTCTTCATCCTCGATGGGAAAGACAAGTTCGATACGCCGGTCTAAATTTCGGGGCATCCAATCTGCGCTGCCCATAAAGATCTGCGGAACCCCGCCGTTTTCAAAGCGGAAAATACGGCTGTGCTCCAGAAGCTGCCCAACGATACTGATAACGGTGATATTTTCGCTGATACCTGGCAGACCAGGGACCAGGCAGCATATTCCACGTACCACCAGCCTGATAGGAACCCCGGCTTGAGACGCTTCATAAAGGAGAAAAATGATTTCAGAATCCACCAAAGAATTTACTTTGACAGTGATACCGCAAGGCAGGCCTTTTTTTGCATTTTCGATTTCCTGGCGGATCATGCGGATAAAAAAATTCCGCATGCCGTGGGGGGCGACAATAAAATGCCTATACTCGGGAGGACGGGAATAACCGGTAATGACGTTGAATAGAGAAGAGGCGTCGGCGCCGTATTGGCTGCTGCAGGTAAAAAGGCCGATATCCGTGTAAATTTTTGCTGTGGAATCATTGTAATTGCCGGTTCCCAGATGCAGATAGCGACGAATGCCGTCCTCTTCACGGCGCACAACCAGAGCAATTTTGCAGTGGGTTTTCAAGCCCTGCAGGCCATAGATAACATGACACCCTGATTTTTCCAGTTTTTGTGCCCAATTAATATTGTTTTCCTCATCAAATCTGGCCTTCAATTCAACCAAAACAGTGACTTGTTTCCCGTTTTCAGCGGCCTTAATCAGCGCTGCGACAATTGGGGAATTTCCACTGACCCGGTAAAGCGTCTGCTTGATAGCCAACACATTTTCGTCCACGGCAGCCTGTTCAATAAATTTTACCACACAATCGAAGCTTTCATAGGGATGGTGTACCATTCTATCTTTTTCCCGAATGGTTTGAAAAATATCTTCACTGCCCCAGAAATCACAGGCAGGCGATACAGGTTGGATCGGTTTGAAACAAAGCTGTTCGCAGCCGGGTAAGCTGGCAAATTTGGAGAAAAATGTGAGATCCAGAGGACCAGGAAGCTCGTAGATTTCATTTTTTTTGATTTTTAACATATCAATCAGGAAGCTTCGGATATCTTTATCACATTTTTGCAGCAGTTCCAGCCGAACCGGACGGCCCCGCTTACGCAGCTTGATGGATTTCTTTACTTCATTCATGAAATCTTCAGCTTCTTCATCAATTTCCAAATCAGAATCTCTGGTAACCCGGAAAGGACAGGCAGCTTTGATATCATGCAGTTCGAACAACTCTTCCAACTTGTCGATGATGATATCCTCCAGCAGAATAAAGGAGCGTCCGGCTTTTTCGGGCAGTTCTAAAAAGCGAGGAAGAATAGAGGGGACCTGTACGATGGCAAAGCACTTTTCTCCCTCATTTTTGTTCTCCTTGCTCTTCTCTTTTCCTTTGAGATATACTGCAATATTCAAACTTTTATTGGCAAGCAGCGGAAAGGGACGGCTGGCATCCACGGCGAGGGGGGTAAGCACAGGAAAAAGAATCTTATGGAAGAATTCCGTCATATAGTTTCTCTGCTGCCCGTCCATCTGCTCGGCATTTAAAAAGCGAATGCCGTTTTTCTCTAAAATAGGGGAAATAGATCGATGCAGGCAGGAGTACTGCCGTTCCATAAATCGATGAGTCTTTTCTTCCAACTCTTTGAGAAGCGCTTCCGGACTTAGATCGAAGTCATCGTGCTTCTTGTAGTTGGAATTGACCTGGGCTTTGACTCCTGCGACTCGTACCATGAAAAACTCATCTAAGTTAGAGCCGGTGATTGCCAGAAAACGCAGCCGTTCCATCAATGGATTTTCCTTTTTGAAAGCTTCTTCGAGAACGCGGGTGTTAAAATCCATCCAACTGAGTTCCCGGTTGTAATAGGGCATCGTTTTTTCTGCCATGGGGAAAACACCTCTCAAATCATGTCTAATTTTACAATTAGTTCCGGGGAAAGACCGAATACGTTTTTGAAGAAGCCTGCGGATTCTTCAAATGCCCATCTTTCCAGCATGTAATTGCCGTCAACTGCGTCAGCCCGGAACAAAACACGGTCTTCCTCTAAATTAACCCGCAAATTGCTGAGTTTTCCCTGATGAGATTTATCCAGGGCGTTCGCCATTCGGAATATGGCGGCAAGTTTAGAGATGATGATTTTTTCCTCTTCCGGTAAAAGTACAAATTCTGAATTGCTTTCTGCGGCAAAGTTCTCTGTAATACTGCCTGCAACGAAGGCAATTTCGGAAACCTCCAACTGCCGCAAACCGAAAATATCCATACCCTTGATTAAGTCATAGGTACACTTATTATGCTGCCGTACACTGACATAGCTGCCGCAGCTGTGCAGCAGGGATGCTAATTCTAAAATCAGGCGTTTGGAAGGATCCAGTCCATGAAGCTTTTTCAGTTTGTCGAATAGTTTACAGGAAAAGCTGCTGGTCCGTTCAGAATGTTCCAAATTGCAGCCAAAACGCTTTGCTGTGACCTCGGCGCAAGCAAGCGCGCTTTCCCGCAGATATGCACGAAAATCCGGTGCGGTTTTTGGCGCGAGCAGATAACGTGCCACTGCCTCGGAAATGTCAACGGCAGGGGAGATAATACCAGAAGCTTCTTTGCAAAAGCGGAGCATGCCGCAGTAAATAGAGAGCGCCGAGTAAAAAACAGCAGCTTTTTCAGTGGAAATTCCATAACGTTGTCCGATGCTTTCCGGCGACATGGAACGGATGGTATAGTACAGGGAAGTGAGTTTTTTGGTTTCGATCCGGTAAGGCGCGCCGTCTCCTTTTGCACCGCAGAGGCGGGCGATTTGATGGATTTCTGAACCGGTTAGAATCAAATTTTGAATATGAAATTCGGAGATGTGAATGCGGTTTAAAACCGTATCCAAATATTCTTCAATGATCTGATGAAAATCGTCCACATCCCGGTGCAGTTTTGCCATCACGTCATGAAGCTTTAATGCACCCATGGATATATTTTGAGAATAAATTACCTTGTTTCCGTCATATACGGCAATGCCGATGCTGCCGGAGCCTATAAAGGCAATCAAAGAATGGCAGTTTTTGAGATATTCAGCATTTTCCAATTTCTGAACAATTTCCGAGTAGAGATATGCCTTTTCTTCGCTGTCCTCCAGCACAGAAACATTCATTCCATTGCGTACCTTCAGTTGGTCCGCCGCTAAGGATCGGTTTTTTGCCTCGCGCATAACGGTACAGGATATGACCTTGGGCTTTTCAATTCCGTAGGAGAGCAGGGCTTCGGAAAATTTTCCCAGCACAGCTGAAAGTTCACGCAGACTGTCAAAGCTTATATAGCCGTCTCCGAAAACATCATGCCCGAGGTTTACCGGATATTCCAGATTGTCCAGTGTGGAAAAGACGCCTTTGGACATCTGTGAAATCTGCATTCTAACATTGTTGGAACCGATTTCGATAACTGCCGCCGCACGTGCGGCATATTTTTTGTTCAAGAAAATTCACTCCATAGGATAAACTTTACCACATTATACCAAATATTGAACCGAGTTTCAAATTTAGTTTTGATAATTTTATCTATTTTTAACATCGTTTTTCACAAAAATATATTTCCAAAAATTTTCTGTAATTTTCTCTTGATTTTTTGGAATAGATTGGCTATAATATTTAAGCCGAGGATACGGAGAGGTATTCTAATGGTAAGGAGCCACATTGGAAATGTGGTGTGCCGCAAGGCATTGTGCGTTCGAGTCGCATCCTCTCCGCCAAGAGCGCTGAATTCTCAGAATTCGGCGCTTTTTTCTATATTTTCCTTGAACAGGCGATATGCTTGCGGTATGATTAGGAAAAGATATCTTGAATTGGATGAAAGAAATGGAGGGAGCATCCCGTCAAAGACGGGCTGCGGCAGTATGAAAAGAGACGAAGTAGCGGCATTTTATAAGGATCTTTCCTCCTACGAGGGAAAGACAGTGACTGTCTGCGGATGGGCCAGATCGATCCGCGATTCCAAAACGTTGGGATTTATCGATTTGAATGACGGCAGCTCATTCAAGGGCGTGCAGGTTGTTTTCGAAGATGGGAAGATAGAGAATTTTAAAGGAATTGCATCTCAAAACGTGGGGGCTGCCCTCAAAGTTACCGGGATGCTGCTGGCGACGCCTGAGGCTAAACAGCCCTTTGAGATCCATGCGAGTAAAATTGAAATTGAGGGAGCATCTACACCGGAATATCCTTTGCAGAAAAAGCGTCATAGTGTGGAGTATCTGCGGACGATTGCTCACCTGCGGCCCCGCACAAACCTTTACAGTGCGGCGTTCCGTGTCCGCTCCGCTGCTGCTTTTGGGGTACACAAGTTTTTTCAGGAAAACGGTTTTGTCTACGCCCATACTCCCATTATCACAGGCAGCGACTGCGAGGGAGCCGGGGAGATGTTCCAGGTGACCACTCTGGACCTGGAAAATCCTTCCCGTACAGAAGAAGGCAAGGTGGAATACAAAGAGGATTTTTTCCAAAAGCCGACATCTCTGACGGTTTCCGGACAGTTGGAAGCGGAATGTATGGCCATGGCCTTTTCAAAGGTGTACACTTTCGGGCCCACGTTCCGTGCGGAACGCTCCTATACGCAGCGCCACGCAGCTGAATTCTGGATGATCGAGCCGGAAATGGCTTTTGCCGACCTGACGGACGATATGGATGTGATCGAAGCGGTGATCAAGTATGTAGTAAGCTATGTGCTGGAAACCTGCCCTCAGGATTTGGAATTCTGCAACGCTTTCGTGGATAAGGGCCTGCTGGAAAGGCTTCGCCATGTAATGGAATCTGACTTTGTGCGAGTGTCTTATACGGATGCGGTGAAAATTTTGGAGCAGCACAACGATGAATTCGAATACAAGGTTTCCTGGGGTGTGGATCTTCAGACGGAGCATGAAAAGTATCTGACGGAAAAGCATTTTGGAAAACCGGTTTTTGTTACGGATTACCCGAAAGAAATCAAGGCTTTCTATATGCGGCTTAATGATGACGGCCGCACTGTGGCCGCGACAGATCTGCTGGTGCCCGGTATTGGGGAGCTGGTAGGAGCCAGTCAGCGTGAGGAACGCTATGATGTGCTGCTGGACCGGATCCGGGAGTTGGGGCTCAATGAGGAGGATTATTGGTGGTATCTTGACCTGCGGAAATATGGCGGCAATAAACATGCCGGCTTTGGTATCGGATTCGAGCGTCTGGTCATGTATCTTACGGGCATTTCCAATATTCGTGATGTGCTTCCGTTCCCCCGCACCACAGGTTCGGCTGAATTTTAATCGACAGAAATCAGAAAAACATCCTGCCGGAAAATTTCCGACAGGATGTTTTTTATGCCTGTTTTTATTCCTTGCCGTCCCAGCAGTACGTGCAGAGTTTGCACTTATCCAGCCCCACCGATTCGATCATGTCGTCAAGCCGGTGATAGCGAAGCGTGGTGAAGCTCAATTTCTTTTCGATGATATCTACCATTTGCTGATATTCTGCAGCCTCCGGATCGGAGTACTTTTTTATATTTGTAGGTTCTCCGGTGCCCTCCAAATCCCGGATGACACGGCGTGTAATTAAATCCATTAAGGAGGTGGAACGGGAAAAATTCAGATATTTGCAGCCATAGAGCAGAGGAGGACAAGCAGGACGCACGTGCACCTCCCTGGCGCCGCTTTGGTACAAAAACTCTGTGGTTTCCCGAAGCTGTGTACCCCGCACAATGGAATCATCGATGAGAAGCAGGCTCCGGTCCTGAATAAGATCGTGGACAGGAATCAATTTCATTTTTGCGATAAGATTTCTCTGACTTTGAATGGTGGGCATGAAAGAACGCGGCCACGTCGGCGTATACTTGATGAAGGGCCTGGAGAAGGGAATTCCCGATTGGTTGGCGTAACCTATGGCGTGTGCGGTGCCTGAATCGGGGACGCCAGCCACAGTGTCGGGATTGACATTGTCCCGCTTCGCCAGCATGGCGCCGCAGCGGTAACGCATTTTTTCCACGCTGATGCCCTCATAGGAAGAGGAAGGGTATCCGTAATATACCCAAAGAAAGGTGCAGATTTTCATGTCTTTTCCGGGCTTGACCAGAGTTTTTGCTCCTTCCGGTGTCACGATAACAATTTCACCAGGTCCCAATTCCCGCTCTTGGGTATACCCCAAATTCAGATGGGCAAAACTTTCAAAGGAGATGCAGCAGGCGCCGTCCTTCTGCGCTACACAGACCGGTGTGCGGCCTAGCTTGTCCCTGGCTGCGTAAATTCCCTTCGGAGTCAGAAGCAGCATTGTCATGGAACCCTCGATAGTTTCCTGGGCGTACTGAATTCCTTCAATTAAATTATCTTTTTGGTTGATCACAGCGGCGACCAATTCAGTAGCATTGATGTCGCCGCCGCTCATTTCGAGAAAATGGGAGTGACCGGAAGAGAACAGCTGCTTCACGATTTCATTTGTGTTATTAATCTTGCCTACGGTTACGATGGCGTAGGTGCCGTGATGCGAGCGGACGATCAGCGGCTGTGGCTCGTAATCACTGATACAGCCGATGCCGAGGCGTCCTTCCATGCAGCCAATATCCTTGTCAAATTTAGTGCGGAACGGAGAATTTTCGATGTTGTGAATTGCACGGTCGAACCCTTTTTCATCACTGTAGACAGCCATACCGGCCCGTCGTGTGCCTAAGTGGGAATGGTAATCGGTGCCGAAAAACAGATCAAACATGCAGTCTTCTTTTGATGCTACTCCAAAAAATCCGCCCATACAGATCCTCCATTGCTGTTATATTCCCGGTTTATTACAAAAATATCGCTGATATTATACCACGAAACAAAGCAAACTACAATTTGAAATTACAGGAGAACGGCGGGTTTTCATTTCGTTCTGTGGATATTATGAGATTGCACAGAAAAGCTGTTTAAACCGCAGTATAATGATGCAAAACAGAAAAAATGCAGGACTGCACAAATAATCTTGCATTTTATTGCCTGATATATTAAAATACAGGAAGTTTGATTTGAAAAAATGAATCTACTGAAAATGTTTTTATTCAAGACCCTAATTATAGGAGATGCTTTAGATGAAACTGGCCGCTATGAGAAATGAAGAAATTCGAAAGCTGCATGATAATGCCCTTGGACAGTATGAGGATTTCAAGGCGCTCAAACTGAAACTGAATATGGCCCGGGGGAAGCCCTGTGCCAAGCAGCTGGATTTGGCTTTGGGCGTGCTGGAAGCACTTCGGGCGAGAAGTGAATTTGCTAATTCCGATGGAGATGACTGCCGGAACTACGGCGTTTGGAATGGCCTTCCCGAAATGAGAGGGATCTTCAGTGCAATGATTGGCGTACCTGCAGAGCAGATAATATTGGGGAATAATTCCAGCCTTCAGATGATGTTTGACTGTGTTTCCAAGGGATATACTCACGGCTACAGCGGATATGCTCCCTGGTGCAAGCAGGATTCTGTGAAATTTCTGTGCCCAGCTCCCGGCTATGACCGGCATTTCGCCGTTACAGAATATTTCGGCATTGAAATGATTCCTGTCCCCATGCTGAAAACCGGCCCCGATATGGATATAATCGAACGGCTGGTACAGGAGGATGAGACGATCAAAGGCTGTTGGTGTGTGCCGAAATATTCCAATCCCACGGGCATCACCTATTCTGACGAAACAGTGCGCCGTTTTGCATCCCTGCATCCCGCCGCGAAAGATTTCCGTATTATGTGGGACAACGCTTACTGCGTTCATGACTTGACGGATACGCCGGATACGCTGCTGAATCTGTACGAGGAATGCCTGAAACAAGGAACAGAAGACAATGTGCTTTTTTTTGCTTCAACCTCAAAGATTTCCTTCCCTGGCGCAGGAGTGGCTGCACTGGCTGCCAGCAAAAATAATATTGCCGAATTGAAAGAACGCTTCAATGTGCAGACAATTGGTCCCGATAAGCTTAACCAGCTCCGGCACATCCTTTTTCTGCACGATATCGACGGTGTTCGATCCCTGATGCAGGGACACCGGAAAATTTTGGAGTCAAAGTTCAAACTGGTGGTAGATGTTCTGGAAAAAGAACTCGGGGATTTAGGCATTGCCAAATGGAGTGAACCCAATGGCGGTTATTTTGTAAATCTAGATGTGATGAATGGGTGTGCTAAGCGTGTGGTAGGGCTTTGCAAGGAAGCGGGCGTGATCCTGACCGATGCGGGGGCCACCTACCCCTATGGACAGGATCCCAATGACAGCAATATCCGTATCGCGCCCACCTTCCCGCCGGAAGAAGAACTTGCCGGGGCAATGCATCTGCTCTGTATTTGTGTACGGCTAGCTGCTTCTGAAAAACTGCTCTCTGAACGTGCATAAGGATCTAAGTTACTGCAATAACAAGAACACCCGGTCTGAAATCAGAATTCAGACCGGGTGTTCTTGTTATTGTGGGTAAGCGAGGGAAGAGCCCCTGTTTCTTTGAACGCTGAATAAAGTATAAGAAGCCCCATCACGTAGAATAAGACCCAAATGCTTCCTGAAACCAAGGAAAAATATATGGCGCAGAGCATTCCCAGCGGATGTACTTTCGCCGTTGAAGATACCAGCTTTGGTTCGATGATTTGACGAATACAGGTGATAATCAGCCAGCCGATAAGAAGGCCTATTCCCCGGGAATAGGCGCCGATCAGAAGCTGATAGATAGCCAGAGGGGTAAAAACAATTCCGGGACCAAGAATTGGAAGAAGATCGGCAACGGCAGTAATCAGACTGATGGTCAACGGGTAGGGGATTCCAAGAATGGTGAGAATGACATAGGTTTCGCAAAAGGTGATAAAGTAGATTAAAAGGTAGGAAAGCATATATTTTCTTCCTGTGCCGCTGCTGTTTTCTGCAGCGCTTTTCAGGTGAAATACAGCGCTTGCACTGATGATGGATTTCACCCATGCCTGCAGCTGCTTCAGATCTCTGGCGAGGAAGAAGGTAGAGAAGATCAGCACAATGCACAGCGTGATTACCGTGGGAAGTGACGTGACTACTGACAACACCGTACTCAAGCATGCCGCAATGAGATCCATACTGTTTTGGACCAGCTCCAAAAGTTCCTGTTTATTACTGTTTACAAAATCGATATTGAACTGGCCGAGAAATTCTCCAATACGGTTCAAAAAATGTGTGACAGGTTCGGAGAACCCAGTAAAATTTCCGCTGGAAACTGTGATAAGGAAGGATGCTATCTCCTTGATGGCAAAAAATCCTAAAAAAGCAATGGCTGCAAATACTGCTGTGAGGACAACAAGGGTAACAGCTAGAGAGGCTACAGTACGGGGAAAATGCAGCTTCTTTTCCAGAAAGCCAATAAATGGCTGAATGAGAATTGCAAGGATTAAACCTAGCAGGAAAGGCAAAGTATAAAAGAAAGTTTTAACCCAAATGATAAACAAAAGCGTATAACATAGAAAAAATAGCAGCAATGGCAGGATTCGTTTGATTTCACTTTTTTGAAACATGATTTCCGCCTTCCGGGAGCAGCCTATAGTTATTGTGGATTGGTAAAATCCATCACTCCTAACATTATAGTATTGATAAGGATGGTTTTTATACACGCTGGGAATAGAAAAAGGGTTCCGCTTCAAAGCGGAACCCTTTGCAGTAACACTATTTATCTTCGCCGGTTAAAAGCCATACTACTGAGACGCCTAAAATATCGGACAAAGCCAGAAGTTCAAAATCAGTCACAAAACGGATCTGACCTTCTAATTTGGAGAGGCCAGAAGCATTCAGGTCTACCCCCCGTACCTGAAGCTGAGCAAGGAGTTCCTTCTGTTTCATGCCCTGGCTCTTTCGTGCAGCTTCTACCCGGGCACCAATCAAGTTTTTATTGCCTAAGGGCTGGCTTCTCAATCTCATGGCCATCCACCTCGGATTTCTATATAATAATTATAAATCCATTTTAAACCTTTATTATATATTATAAAGAAAAATGGGAAAAAATCAATCTGTTTTCCCGAATATTTTATGGATGCATTTGGAAAATATACAAATTATTTTAAAAAGATCAGTGTTTCTTTAGAGCTTGCAAGTGCAAAATAGAGCTGTACTTTTTACTGAAAATTGATATAATAAGAAGGATTCTACAGGCTGGCGCGGAACGGGCTGCTGAAAAATTCGGAAGAAAAGAGATTTAAAAATGAGTAAGAGTTTTTATGGAGAAAAGAATCTCACCATGTTGACCGATTTTTATGAGCTTACCATGGCGAATGGGTATTTTGCCAATGAGTTCAAGGATCGAATCTGTTATTTTGACATGTTTTTCCGAAAGGTTCCGGATGACGGCGGGTTTGCCATTATGGCTGGTGTTGAACAGCTGGTGGAATACCTTTCCGAGCTTCGGTTTACAGAGGAAGATATCGACTATCTGCGATCCAAGAATATTTTTAACGCGGAATTCCTGGAGTATCTGAAGAACTTCAAATTTTGCTGTGACGTGTGGGCTGTGCCGGAAGGCACCCCTATCTTTCCGGGAGAGCCAATTATAACGGTACGCGGACCGGCTATTCAAGCTCAGTTTATTGAAACAATGGTTCTGCTCTGCATCAATCATCAGAGCCTCATTGCCACAAAAACCAATCGTATTGTCCGTGCAGCGCAGGGAAGGGCCGTAATGGAATTCGGCTCCCGCAGAGCGCAGGGGTTTGACGGGGCGGTTTACGGCGCCCGTGCCGCCTATATTGGCGGATGTGCGGGTACTGCATGTACAATCAGCGACCAGCTTTTTGGTGTGCCGGCGCTGGGTACGATGGCCCACAGCTGGGTGCAGCTTTTCGACAGCGAGTATGAGGCGTTCAAAGCCTATGCTACGGAGTACCCTGGCAATTGTGTGCTTTTGGTGGATACCTACAATGTTTTAAAATCGGGTGTTCCCAATGCAATCAAAGTGTTCAACGAGGTGCTGGTACCCCAAGGCTTCCGTCCGGCAGGCATACGCATCGACAGCGGCGATATCACCTACCTTTCCAGAAAAGCCAGAAGGATGCTGGACGAGGCTGGATTTGAGGATTGCAAAATCTGTGCATCCAACTCGTTGGATGAGTATATCATCCGGGATATGCTGATGCAGGGGGCAAAGGTGGATTCTTTTGGGGTTGGCGAGCGCCTGATCACTTCGTCATCAGAACCGGTATTCGGCGGCGTGTATAAGCTTGCCGCTGTCGAGAGGGCGGACGGCAGCCTGATTCCGAAGATAAAAATCAGTGAAAACGTGACAAAGATTACCACACCGTGTTTTAAAAATGTCTGGCGACTTTTTGATCGGGAAACCGATAAGGCGATTGCGGATGTCATCACCATGCATGACGAGGTGATTGAGGATGAGAAGCCCTATACGATTTTTGACCCGGATCATATCTGGAAACGGAAGACGGTGGAAAATTTCCGGGCAGTGCCGTTGCTGACGCAAATTTTTAAGGGCGGGGAATGTGTTTATACGCCCAGGGCGCTGGGAGCGATCCGTGCCTACTGCATGGCGCAGGTGGATACTCTTTGGGAAGAGGTTACCCGCTTTGAAAATCCTCATAATTACTATGTGGATCTTTCTCAAAGGCTTTGGGATGAAAAGAACCGCATGCTTTCGGAAAAGACTTATTGAAAAAAGAAAGATGCGCTTTTTGCTAACGCTTCATAAGAAAGTAATTAAAAACACGTCATAAGACTAGCCATTGCAGGTGTTGTTTAGGAAAAGACGCCAAGGAAGGTAGAAATACTTTTCTTGGCGTCCTTTTCTATACTTACCATTGGAATCAGGACTTGTTCTGATGTATAATAATTGCATTAGTAATAACCAGTATCATAAGGAAAACTGGAGGTAGAAATTTTGAATACAGAAAAAGTATATACAAATGCTGTTGCGTTTGTAAAATGTGAGCTTGAGAAATTGAATTATCCTTCAAATCATCCATTCAATAATTACCCGAATACACCTGAGTCTATGATATTAGAACTGATTATATTAATAAAGGCACTTACTAACAAAGATGATATTGTGAAATCATTTCTTAAAAAATGCAAATCAATAGAAGGTGGTGTATTCTCATATATTAAGTATAATCAGAGCATCAGTGAAGTAGTATGGTTCTACTATTTATATATTGGACTTATTAAGACTAACTCAGTAGATATGTTACAACAGATTTTTGATGAAAGTATTTCCATTTATGATAATGGGAAAAAGTTTGAATATTCATTTTTACTGAGAGATATAGATTCAAATAAGGAATATATAGTAAATTCAGAAGTGAAAACCCTTACCTGTGACCCTTTTATAAAAGAAAGCGGATTAAAAATTATTGATGGGCAGAAACTTATTAAACCGTTGTTTCCTGATTTGAGAAATTCAGAGAAATTAAAACAAGATTCAGATGCCATTATTTTACAAGCAAGCACATATTATTATCAAACAGGACAAAACATAAAGAGAATAATCAATAAATGTAGAGGAGTAAATTTATCTGGATATATTCCTTTTAATGTAGGCGTACTTTTTATAAATGCCTCAACTTCATTTGAAGAGTTTTTTGCATATTTATTTAATCGTTCAAGAGGAGTATATGAAAAATTATTAGATAGTAATATAGACGCTTTGGTTTTAATTTCTATGGATGCACGCAACGATTTAAAACTTGAAAATATATATTCTATGGGATATATTCAGACAGCATTGATAAATCCAACAGTAATCAATAAAAAAATATGCGAAAAATTGCATATTGATAATTACATTGCTTTGGGGAAAAGCATAAATTCTGAGGTATATGAAAAGGGGCAAAGTGAGTATGGGTATTACAAAATTTTATGTAGAGAAGGGTTTATAAATATAATTCCATATGATTCTACAGAAAAAGAAATACAACAGTATGTAGAATATTTAAAAGGAACAGAAATACGTAATTAAGTAAGGCATATAGATTTTTAATGCAATTTATCGGGCGTATCTGTTCCGGCGCATTTTCTTTCTTTCCAATGGCAGCGTCTACAGGGGAAACCCCGAGGAATAGTTTTGTTTTTTTGCAACCGGGTACGATAGGGATAGGCAGATAGATATCCCGTTTTCAGCATTGCCTTTTTCATGCGATGCAAGTTCGATATTCTATGGATTGACAAAATTGCAGAAGTCCCGTAAAATAAAAACATGTGAGCAGGCCGGACAGTTGCGGGCGCAGTGCGAAAGTGCGCGTCTGAGGAAAGTCCGAGCTCCTCAGGGCAAGAATAACGGCTAACCGCCGCCGGGGGCGACCCTAGGGATAGTGCAACAGAGAAATACCGCCGGGATTTTCCCGGTAAGGGTGGAAAGGCGAGGTAAGAGCTCACCGGCGTGCAGGAGACTGCACGGCCCTGTAAACCCTATTCGGAGCAACACCGTGGAGGAACATCAAGCGTAGCCCTGCGCGTTCCGTGGAGGTGGCGTGAGCCTGGCGGCAACGCCCGGCCAAGATAGATGACTGTTCAAGACAGAACTCGGCTTATAGACCTGGTCACATGAAAAAGGACGCCTTTCGGCGTCCTTTTCGTCTGTCGATAAACCCTATTGGTGAAAAACTCGGGGGGAGGAAGGGAGTGGACAGAACCAGGGTTCTGCGGGAACCGTCAGGGTTCCTCCAGGAAAAATAGAATTCATTTCCCTCTCCCGCTTTGCACGCAAATGGCTACCTTCATTACTGCAAAGTTCCTCGCAAAATTGCCCAGCTTGGCGAAACGACCTTTTTCGACAAGCTGGCAGTAAGAAAGCGTCCCTAAAAAGAGACGCTTTCCTACTGCT
>OJKJ01000733.1_pt1 | contig 15346 bp, 11 predicted proteins | sample 1596491 | NCBI WGS metagenome assembly OJKJ01 (sample SAMEA4350160, study PRJEB24818) | metagenome | biome: human; feature: gut; material: faeces | place: Denmark | collected 2013-09 | reverse complement strand
GCACGACGCCGTTCACGGACCTGACGAACGACTGGTACAAGGACGCTGTCCTCTGGGCATACCAGACCGGCGTTGTTGCTGGCACCTCCGGTACGACGTTCGCGCCGGACCAGCCGGTGACGCGCGAACAGATCGCGGTCATCCTCATGGAATACATGACGCGCGTGCTCAAACTTGAGCGCACGTGGACGCCCGCTGACCTGAGCATCTTCCCGGATGCGGACAGCGTGTCCGACTGGGCGAAGGATGCCATGGCGGACGCGGTCGCACTCGGTCTGATCTCCGGCGCGAGCAACGGCGGCCAGACTCTCCTTGAGCCGCAGGGCAGCGCGACCCGTGAACAGGTTGCAACGATCCTGATGGAGTTCTGCAAAAACGTGAAGAAGTAATCGTAAAAATGCAGTCCCCCTCTGATCCTGGAAGAATCAGAGGGGGACTGTTTGTCTTGTTAAAAAAAGAAGAAAAAGTCCTGTATTCCTTGAGAATACAGGACTTTTTGCTGGTCCGAGTGAGAAGATTCGAACTTCCGGCCTCTTGAACCCCATTCAAGCACGCTACCAACTGCGCTACACCCGGATATTTTATTTGCTCAAATAATATAGCACACCGCGCAAAAAAATGCAAGAGGGAAATGCGGCTTTTGGGCAGAAAGTTTTTCGTTATATTTCTTTACGATTGTATCAGAATTTCGAATAGATAGGTTTCGAAATAAGCATAAAATTTTTTAAATAAATAAATTGAAATTTTTTGGCTGATTTGTTAACGTGTTCTTAACACCTATATGGGATGATAGAGTCCCATGCATGCGCGGGCATGCAAGACCAACGTGGCAAAATGGAAACAAAACAAAGGAGGAAACATCATGACAGGTAAGAAACTGCAGCGGGTGCTGGCGTGCCTGCTGGCGGTGCTGCTGCTGTCGCAGGTCGGTGCGTTCTCGCCGGTCGTGTTCGCGGCGGATGCCAGCGGCTACACGCTGCAAGACGGTACGGCCATCATCAAGTCCACGATGACGACCGATGAAGTGAACCATGCGCTGACGCGCGCGCTGGTCGTCGGCTTTGACCAGATGAGCGAGGCAGATCAGAACGCGCTTCTCGACAGCCTTCAGTGGGAGTATAAGTGCGAGGGCAAGGGCAAGGGTCTTTTTGGCGTCTCTGTCACGCGTACCGACTGGGGTTCCATTAATGGGTTTACTAGCGCAGATAAGAGAACCAATTATACCCACCCCGCGCTGGCCGATAACAAGGATGGCGACTACAAGGTCCGCCTTGCCGGCACGACAGCGGAAGTGACGCTGACGAAGGCGGAGAAGCTCTCTTCGTCCATCGCGCTTAAAGAGGGCGTCAGCATTGCGCTGCCGTACAATGAAGACGGCACGCTGAATGCTGACGCGCTGCGCGCGGCCATCTTTGCTCAGGTCGTGGAGAACACCATACCCGAGTTGACGGTCAGCAACGTGACCATCGAGTATTATGCTACGGCTAAGAGCGGATCTTTTGTCGGCGTCGGCGAAGCATGGATGCCGCTGGAAGGCGGCACAAAAGATTTGCTGACCTATCCCGCCATTTCTGCGGGTGACCAGCAGATCCAGATCAGCTTCAAGGGTGACAATACTTACAAGGCGTCCTCTGCCACGACGACGGTGACCTTCACCGAGCGCCCGGCCGTGAGCGTGACGCGAAACGACAGCCCGACGTTTCAGCTTAACTATAATGACAACGGCGATGCGATCTACGACAACATCCAGCAGCAGGTCTTTGATGCTGTAATCCAGAGCACAGATCCTACGCTGACGGCGGGTGATGTCAGCATCAAGTATCTGGCAACGGAAAAGGTTCTCGGCGTTGACAGTCATGAATGGATGCCGCTTACCGGCGGTAAAAAGAACGGAACTTCTTACCCCGCCATCGGTGAGGGCACGCAGAAGGTGCGCATCTCTTGGGGCGGAAACCGCTACTATGCGCCCATGGATCTGGAAGCCGAAGTGCTTGTCACCGGCCGTCCGGCTCTGCAGGTGACGCTCAAGGATAGTCCGTCTGTCAAGCTTGTGTTCAATGACGACGGCAAGGTGATCTATGACAACATCTATCAGCAGGTTTGGGACGCTGTGATCGAGCGCACCGAACCGGAGCTGACGTTGGAGCAGGCTACGCTTGAGTATTATGCCGACTCGAAGGCGACCGGTTGGGTCTCCGAGTGGGTGCCTCTTGAGGGTGGCAAGAAAAATTCCATCTCTTATCCCGGTGTCAGCGAGGGCACGCAGAAAGTGCGTGTTTCCTGGCGTGGTACGAGCGTCTATGCGCCCGGCCATGTGGACGTGGATGTAGTCTTCCTCGACCGCGATCCCGCTCCGTTCCACCTCAAGACTGGTGTGACCAAGGTCGGTATCGTCTACAACCCAGACCAGAGCATCAACTACGAGGCAACCGAGCAGGCGCTGCGCGAGGCGCTCATCGAGAGCACCGATCCGGGCTACCCGGTCGATCTGGTGAAGGTGCAGTATAATATTTACGGCACCTCCATTACGGATGATTGGATCGCCAACTATAAGGACCTCAGTTACAAGGTGCTCGACAGCGATCTGTTCAATGGGATCAAGGCCGGAAAGTTTGGTCTCGGCGATCAGCTCCTGCGCCTGTCCTGGCGCGGCAATGCGGACTACAAGCCGTTTGAGGAGACGCGCGTCCGGGTCAAGATGGTCGATAACCGTCAGCCGACCGAGGTCGTGCTCAAATCTGGCGCTTCCATCACCTACAACATGGATGCCGATGTCATGCTGCAGGCGATCTTTGAAAACCTCATCGACTGGGACGCCTCCACGCTGCCCGAAAAGAGCACACTGAGCGTGGCTGACTTCACGATTGAGTACTATGCAGAAAACGAGGTCGAGATTGACGGCATGACGACCGGCGGCGGAGCACATCTGTATATGCCGATCGAAGGCGGTAAGGGCGGCGCATTTGAAGGCGATTTGGTGAAGTCTCTTACTTATCCCCAGATGGGCACAGGCGAGCAGCAAATCCGCGTGACCTTCAATGGCGATGAGGCTTACCGTCCCAGCACGCCTATTGAGGGCAATCTGACCGTGAACAAGGCGAAGGTCTCTGTTAAGGTGCACTCGACGAGCATCTATGCCGAAGAGGCCAAAGATAAGCTCGGCAAGGGCTTTGTCACCACCGACCCTGCCGATAAGTTTGACATCTACACCATCTATGGCGGCATGACCAGCGACGTTACCACCAGCGTGTTCGTGCAGCTGCCCGAGCGTTACACGAACACAGCGCTCATCAAGGCGATCGACTGGGCACTTGAGCAGGCCGGTCAGCCGACGCTCTCCGAAATGATGAACAAGGGCACCACGGTCGGCCAGCTGCGGAAGATCCTCAGCGATGTGATCAGCAGCGGTGCGGATTTGCCGCAGTTTATTAAGGACGCACTCAAGAAAGCCAACATCGACATTGACACGCTTGTCAAGCTCAATGATGCGCTCAGCAAGCTGCCGGGTCTGCTGGACAATGTCCGTGTGGCCATCGGCACGCCGAATCAGGCGGGCCTCTATGTGGTCACGGCTGTGACGAACAACAAAAACTATGAGACCGGCGTTGGCACGGGCATGCTGCTCGTGAAGAAGCACTACTCCGGCGTGAAGCTGACGTGGAATCAGAACTTCACCAATGGCAAGATCTCCGCTGCGGACGCTGCGAAATTTGATTTCAAGGCGACGCTGAGCTATAACGGCAACAGCGATATCTCGCAGGACAACGTGCACTACCTGTACTCCGGCTTCACCAGCAAGTGGAAGCCGTATTCCAGCACCTCAACGCCTCCGACTGAGCCCGGCCGCTATGTTGTGACGGTCGTAACTCTGGGCGGCAACTATCAGGCAGCGCCCATCACGCGCGCTTTCCAGATCACAAAGTAATTTTCCCGCGTGTGTCTCCCGGGTGATTTCTGCCCGGGAGACATTTTCACGCCCGGGAAAACCGGCCGCGGCGGAAAAATGAAAAACGCCGAAAATTTTTTCAAAAATTACTTGACACCGGTCGATTCGTCTGGTATATTAAACAAGCGCTGAGGCGACGAGGCCGAGTAGTTCAGTCGGTTAGAACGCTAGCCTGTCACGCTAGAGGTCGAGGGTTCAAGTCCCTTCTCGGTCGCCACCCGCGGGGCGAAAGCTCCGCGGGCTTTGTATGCTGCTATAGCTCAGTCGGTAGAGCGCATCCTTGGTAAGGATGAGGTCCCCGGTCCGAATCCGGGTAGCAGCTCCAGAAAAATCCCTGTAACCACAATGGCTACAGGGATTTTTCATTTTCTGGGAGGCTTTTGCCCATTCTCGAAACCACTACTAAAACCACTACACAGCTCGTTGTTTAGGCGCGTTTTTCATTTAAAGCCGCTCGGAAAATATCTCCCGCTCGTTTAATGCTCTCCTTATCTGCGTGTGTATACATGCGCAGAGTGACAGCCTTGTCACTGTGGCCGAGCTTTTCCGAAACTGACGCAATGTCTGCGCCGTTTGTGATTGCAATAGAAGCGAATGAATGACGCAGTTTGTGCGGATGTAGATTTGCTATTCCATATCTGTTGCCGAAGTCTTTCAGGTATTCAGTTGGCGTTTGTGGATGCATGACGGCTCCACTATTCTCTTGCGTAAAAACAAACTCTGAAAGTATGCAGTTATTGATTTGCTCTTTGCGCAATAGCTGCAATTTCTGCATGACCTCCGGGCAAACATCAATTACTCTTGATTTCCCGTTTTTGGGGGTATCGAGATACACGCCTTTTTGTGGCGTATAGCAAAGGTTTTTTTCAACCGTTATTGTACCATCGGCAAAATTGACATCTGACCATCTGAGCGCGCAGCATTCGCCACGGCGCATTCCTGTGTCAATAAGGAGAGAAACAAGCGCTTGCCATTTGAGCGGCTCATTCGACAAGCAATCTTTGATATGCACAATTTCTTCGACAGTGAATGCATCTACTGCGGCCCCACGGATTTCGCCTTTTCGCGGCTTCGGCCGCTCCACTTTGTCCATTGGATTCCGTGTGATTGTATCGTCAAGATACGCCATCTTAAAAAGAGAATGTAGAACAGTGTAGTATTTAATAACTGTGCTGTGGGCTTTTCCGTCTGATTGGATAGAGAGAAGTAGAGCAGAAATGTTTGCTGGTGTAATGTCCGGCATTTTTAGATTGCCTATCGCGGGATATATACGGCTGTTTAAGCACTGCTGATAACATGTGCGCGAATTCTCACTAAAAGTTACGGTCTTGTTTGGCATAAACACTTTTTCGCCATACTCGAAAAGCGTTTGCACCTTGGCAGCTTCTCTTTGACGCTCAATTTCTAACGCTTTGCGTTCTTTGCGGGGGACAGCCGCTCCGCTTTGCACTTCTTTTTCAAAGTCCCGAGCGGCTTTATTTAATTCCCTCTGCGTTGTGCGGGCACTCCATCCTTCATGCGGATAGAACGTCATATAGGCTTTAGGGATGCCTCGGCCGCGGCTAACACCTATTTCGTAAAAAAGCACCCCGGATTTTGTATGTTTTTCTCGGATTGCGGGCAAATTTTCAGACCTCCTTAAAAAAGTGTTGACATCCATCCCACAAAATAGCATAATACAAGAAAAGCCATAAAGCAACCGCAAAATAAGCAGATTGCCACAAATGGCGTTATATAATCTATCAGCAAACAGTCCGGTTATAGTATCCGGTGCGCGAAGTACTATCCAGAGCAAAACAATGCGCCACATAAAACAAGTGATTAGTGATTCTTGTATTTATGGGGGGCTGATTCAAATGCTTCACCACACTTTAATGAGTGGTGGAGTATTTGAATCAGCCCCTCTTTTTATTTTCGAGGAGGAAAACAATGGATAAGAAATCAATGTATCAGACAATTCAGGAAACAAGCCGCACAACAGGGCTATCACAATATTATTTGCGACAGGGCGTTAAGAACGGTACGATTCCGCATGTAAATTGCGGGCGAAAGTATTATATTAACGTTCCTGCCATGCTTGAGCGGCTTGCATCATGTGAAGCAGCGCAGCCGCTCGGAGAGGAATAATAGAATGGGCAGAACGAAGAAAAAGAAAACGGTCAAGTCGGGGCCGCTTGTAGAGGTCGTTTGCTATAGTCAGGCGTTTCCGAGGGACACGAAACAGGAGCGAGCTATCAAAACGAAAAGTAGTAGCGAGGCGCGGAAACGCTTAAATGATATTGCGTCTTGGAAGAAACTTGAGCGGCTCATATGCTGCAATTTCCTGCATGGCTGCTATTTTGTTACGCTGACATACTCAGATAAGAGGTATATAGCAAGCGAGAAAATTGCAAAGGATGATGTACGGCAGTTTATAAAGCGTGTGAGGTACCACAGAAAACAGGAAGGGGATGCGCTGTCTTATATTTACGTGACTGAGGGCAAACATGGCGACCACAGGCTGCACCATCATTTGATTTTGAATAAAGCAAGCGGCGACCTATTGCAAGAGTTGTGCGCGCTTTGGCCTTATGGCGGCGTTGACATAGAGGGGGAGATAGATGTCGAATTTGTTTCTAACCTCTCGAAATATCTAACGAAAGAGCGCGTGCATGATGGGGCGCGAGCGTGGACAACCTCGCGCGGCTTAAAGCGCCCAATGGAAACCTCGGAATTCGTAAATGACAGATACGCCAATCTTGCGCCGCCAGGTGCGTATATTATCGAATCCACAAGCAGCATTGAAAATAGCTTTGGCCGGTATACATATCTTAAATATTTAGAGCCGAATGCCCGGCTCAAGCAGTAAAAGGGCAATAAAAAAGCGGTTAAACAACGCCGCTTTTTGGGCTTGAAACTGTGTATATTATAGAGTGAGAAAGACGTGAAAGCATTGAAAACACAAGGAAATTGTGAGATACTCAAAATCGTGGACGGGAAAAGTAATTGCCCGATATGCGGTGCGCGGATTCGATGCAGGGCGCAGGATGGTGCATCACGGGTTTCGTTTTATTGCAAGCGCTGCAAGCATGTTTGCACACTGGACGTGGAAACAGGCGACATTTGAGGCCGGGCCGAGCGGCTTGGATGCCAGATAACCGCGGAAAATTCAGTGCTAAACGCTTTCGCGAGGATATGCCCCCCCTGTGTTCGGGCCGTCTGAAAAACGGAGCGAGGAACGGTGTGGGGCGGTACTTCCAAGCGCGTATGGCTTTTTGCTCGGGGGGTCGCGCGCGGTAAGAATCTAACGCGTGTGCGCACGGGAGCAATATAAGCGCCTGTTTTTGGAGCGGATAAAAAAGCGGCTTAAAACGCGAAATTTTACGTCTGCACCGTGAAAATTACAATCAGCAAAATGGAAAGCCGAGCGGCTTTAAGCGGGGTGGAGCAGAAAATTGCCCGCTCAGAAGAACAAAACGCAAAGCCCAGCAGCGCTAATTTGAAACGCGCCACGGGGCTTTGCATTACTCAGAGCGGTCATTGGTGATTGTTTCGTCAATGGCTCTGTTTATGAACTTGTTTACGCTTTCGCCTTGCAGATGCGCATGCTTCTGAATTTCTTCTTTTTTGCCTTTGGGCACTGTTAGATTGATGCGGTCATAGGCTTTTGCAATCCATGAGTTTTGGGCTTTCATTTGAGCTTTTGATACTGTCATAGGACCTCCGTATTGTTGGGCGCGTCTCATGAGACGCTATTTCCTGCGATTTTATATACATTATACGCCGAAAATCAATATTGCGCAATGATAATTGTTCACAAATATTGCGCAATGATATTGTGCAGTGCGCTAATTGAAATATTGCGCAATATAGTATAAGCTACTATTATCGGAGCCCGAGCGCAGAAGCAAGCCGCTCGGGGAAGAAATATAACTTATTGGAGGGCTCAAGATGGATAAATTGTTTGACATCTCTGATGGACTGGAAACAGCATTGGGGGAACTCACGAAAGCACGGAGCGCCTTATCAATGGCAGCTTTTGAATTGGATAGTAACGCAACCGCAGCAGCGAATGGCGGGCCGTCTGTTGCCGAGTATTTTCTCCGCGAAAACATGCCTGACTATGTAAACGTTTTTTTCTTGGCGCTAGAATCCATTGATAAAGTAAAGGCGGGCATCGAGCGAGAACATGAGCGGCTTTGTGCATTGTCCAAAGCATCAAGAGGCAGCAATGAGGCCGCGCCAAAGGCGGCTGCGGCTGCGGCGACGTATGTCTTTAGCGCTGCTTTGATGGAAAAACAAAAGCCCAGTGTAACGCAGTAAGCAGTAAACAAAAGGAGGTGGCATCCCCTCCTTTAATTGATGGTGAGCGGCTCGGAGGTAAAACCACTACAAAACCACTACATGCGCAAAAAACCACTACACAACAAGCCGCAACGGACTACAACAAGTAAATATTTGCAAGCCGCTCAATGCATTGAAAGCACTGAGTAAATTGCGATAAACTACAAAAAGAAACGTGCGCAAATACACAGTGTAAAAGAATTGGTAAGGATGAGGTCCCCGGTCCGAATCCGGGTAGCAGCTCCAAAAAAACCTGTAACCGCAACGGTTACAGGTTTTTTGTTATTCCGTTTTCTCCAAATAGGCCAGCGCCTGCAGATAGATGCCCTTTTTCGCGGGCGCAGCGCCGTCGATCCGCCGAGTGTCGAGGTTGTGCCGCAGGTCGGCACACTTGACCCTGCGTGCGATTGGATTTTTCGCCAGCGCCTGCACGTAGTCCATATAGGGCACGCCCTCGGCGTGCGTCAGCAGCCGGAGTGCATCGAGCACGGATGCGGGAAAACCGGCGCGCTCCAGATCCGCGAAGGAATACACATCCCCGTGATCCTCAATCACGTCGTGCAGCAGCGCCACGCACGTTGATGCTTCGTCGTCCATCTGCGTGGCGAGATAAAACGGGTGGAACACGTAGGGGTAGCCGCCCTTGTCGAGATCGTCCTTGTGCGCCTGAAACAGGATGGTGCACGCTGTTTTTACGAGCTGCGAGTAGTACATATGCCAAGCCTCCGTATGACGAATATCGGCGGTGCACGTCGTATATCGATTATAGCAGGTGCGTACCCGCTGCGCAACGGCACTTTGCAGCATACAGTAAGACCCCGCCGTTCGGCGGGGTCTTGCAATTGCGAGTGAGCCTGTAAGCCGGGTTCTGTAATCGACAGCCATCTATCTAGACGCACCGTTGCCGGTGCGTTCCAGCCACCTCCATGGGACGGCCGGGCCAGCCGTATGTCCCTCCGCGGTGTTGCTCCGGATAGAGTTTACAGCGCCGCACTGTCTCCAGCCGGCGAGTGAGCTCTTACCTCACTTTTCCACCCTTACCCGATCGCTCGGGCGGTATCTTTCTGTTGCACTTGTCCGAGGGTCGCCCCTGGCGGGTGTTACCCGTTATCCTTGCCCTGCGGAGCCCGGACTTTCCTCACGCACAGCCTTTCGGCTCGTGCCCGCGGCTGTCCGGCTCACTCGCCCGACTATTTTACACATCCTGCCGCAGTACGTCAAGCGCTGCGGCGATTTATTTTCTTGTAATCGCGTCAAATGGGCGGTATAATCGCTTATAAGATTCTTTTTCTTCAAAAGGAGTGTCAGCATGACCTTTTCGGATTATATCGACTACCTGCGCGACAAGCGCATCGGCGTCATCGGCTTCGGCGTGAGCAATCAGCCGCTCGTGCGTGTGCTGCTGCGCAGCGGCTGCGACGTGACGGTGTGCGACCGGCGCGAGCGCGCGCAGCTTGGCGTGGCCGGAGACGAGGCCGCGGCGCAGGGCGCGAAGTTTGCCCTTGGCGCGGACTATCTGGAGCATCTGGACTTTGATGTCATCTTCCGCACGCCGGGCGTGCTGCCGATCGTGCCGCAGCTGCGCAAGGCTGCGCAAAACGGCGCGATCCTCACCTCCGAGATGGAGGCATTCTGCAACCTCTGCCCGTGCCGTATCCTTGCCATCACTGGCAGCGACGGCAAAACCACGACCTCGACCATCACGGCTGAGCTCCTGCGCGCGCAGGGGTACACCGTGCACCTCGGCGGCAACATCGGCACGCCGCTCTTTGATCGTATCCCGGACATCCGGCCGGAGGATTTTGCCGTGCTCGAGCTCAGCAGCTTCCAGCTGCACAGCATGCACTGCGCGCCCGATGTGGCCATCATCACGAACATTTCGCCGAACCATCTGGATGTGCATCCGGATTTTGAGGACTATGTGTCAGCCAAGCGCAGCATTTACCGTGGTCAGCGGCCGGACGGCGTACTTGTGCTCAACGCGAAGGATGCCCACACCCCGCGTTTCGCAGCCGAGGCGCCGGGGCACGTGCGCTATTTCAGCAGCATCGGCCCGGTGAAAAACGGTGTCTATTGCGCAGACGACGTCATTTACCGCGCGCATGACGGCGTGGCGGAGAAGATCCTGAATGCTGACGAGATCCGCATCCCCGGTGCGCACAACGTGGAAAACTATATGGCGGCCTTTGCCGCGACCGACGGCCTGGTTGGTAACGCGGCGTGCATTCAGGTCGCGCACACCTTCTCCGGTGTGCCGCACCGCATGGAGCGCATCCGCGAGCTCAACGGCATCACGTTCATCAACGATTCCATCGCCTCGAGCCCCTCGCGCACGATCGCGGGTCTGCATGCGCTGCCGAAGCCGCCGGTCATCATTCTCGGCGGGCACGACAAGCACATCCCGTTTGACACGCTCGGCGACGAGGTCTGCCTGCATGCAAAGGCGGCGGTCGTTGTTGGTGAGACGGCACAGCGCATTGCTTCCGCCATCCGCGCATCGAATTTCTATGACCCGGGAAAGCTGCCGCTCGTCGAGGCACCGGACTTCCGCGCGGCGGTCGAGACGGCCTACCGCCTCGCGCAGCCGGGCGATATCGTGACGCTGTCGCCTGCCTGCTCGTCGTTTGATCTCTTCAAAAACTTTGAAGAGCGCGGCAATACCTTCTGCGCCATTGTAGAATCTCTGCACTAAGTGCATGAATCGCTCTGCCGCTGCATAGCATGGCAGGGGGGATCTGCTATGATTTGTGCGTCTCGCCGCTGGAGACCGGCCGCCCGCCGCCGGCGCTCGCTGCGGCCAAACCGGAAGGCGGCGGCGCTGCTGCTGGTGCTCGTGCTGCTGGGCGGCATGGCATATTTCACCGTGTCGGTACTGCACCTGATCACGCAGCTGGCCGTCAACTCTGCCTGCGATCTCATGCAGCTGAAGATCAACGCCGCCGTCTCGGCGGCGACGGTGCAGGTGCAGGGGGACTATTATACCTACCGCACGGATGCGGACGGGACCATCACAGCCGTGAGCATCGATACCGAGCATGTGGGGCAGGTGTCCTCGCTCGTGCTCGAGCGTATGATGGACGGCGACGACGGGCAGGTCGAGCTGGATATTCCGCTCGAGACGCTCTTCGGCGTGAATTTTCTGCCCGGGCTGAAACTGCCGCTGCCGGTGCGCATCCTCGTGCTGACGACGTCGGATGTGAGCTACCATAATGAACTCATGTCGGCCGCAATCAACCAGAGCAAATATCAACTGTATCTGAATGTGAAGATGGATCTCGACATTCTGGTGCCCTGGGAGCACCAGGCCGAGACCGTGGGCACGAATGTCCTGCTGGCCGAGACGGTCATCGTCGGCAAGGTGCCCCAGACGTATGTGGAAGTGGAGTAAAAAACATGGATGTACGCGAAGAGATCCTGACGCTGCGCCGTCAGCTGGAGCATGCAAATTTTCTCTATTATGTGAAGGACGCGCCCGAGATCAGCGACTTTGAATATGATGCGCTCATGCGCAGGCTCGAGGAGCTTGAGGCGGCGCATCCGGAGTATGCCTCGCCCGATTCGCCGACACAGCGCGTCGGCGGCTACGCGCTCAACACCTTTGCGCAGGTGCGCCATCAGGTGCCGCTCGAGAGTCTGCAGGACGTGTTTTCATTCGACGAGCTGCGCGCGTTCGGCGCGCGCATGGACACCGCGCTCACGCAGGCGCATGATTATTCGGTCGAGCCGAAGATCGACGGCCTGTCCATGTCGCTCGAGTATGAAAACGGCGTGTTCGTCCGCGGCGCCACGCGCGGCGACGGCATCACCGGCGAGGACGTGACGGAAAACCTCCGTACCCTGCGCAATCTGCCGCTTAAGCTCGACAGCGCGCCCGCAAAGCTCATCGTGCGCGGCGAGGTCTATATGTCGCATGAAGTATTTGCAGCGCTCAATGCCGAGCGCGAGCTGCTTGAGCAGCCGCTGCTGGCCAATCCCCGCAACGCGGCAGCGGGCTCCGTGCGCCAGCAGGACCCGAAGGTCGCGGCGGCACGCAAGCTGGATATTATCATCTTCAACCTCCAGTTTGACAGTGACCGCACGTTCGCCACGCATACGGAAACGTTGGACTATCTGGCATCGCTGGGATTCCCGGTCGTGCCGTATCAGCGCTGTAAAACACTCGATGCCTGCTGCGCGCGCATCGACTGGATCGGCGATAACCGCGAGTCGTTCCCATTCGATATCGACGGTGCGGTCATCAAGATCAACGACCTCGCGCAGCGGCAGTATCTCGGCAGCACGGCGAAGTTCCCGCGCTGGGCAGTGGCGTATAAGTACCCGCCGGAGAAGAAGGAGAGCTGCGTGCGCGACATTGTCGTGCAGGTCGGCCGCACGGGCGTGCTCACGCCGAAGGCGGTCATCGAGCCGGTGCGTCTGGCCGGCACGACCGTCACGAACGCCACGCTGCACAATCAGGATTTCATCGATAACCTCGACCTGCGCATCGGCGACACGGTGCTCGTGCAGAAGGCGGGTGAGATCATCCCTGAGATCCTCTCCGTCGTGCGTGACAAGCGGCCGGAGGGCACGGTGCCGTTTCATATGCCGGATACCTGCCCGGAGTGCGGCGCGCCCGTTGTGCGCGACCCGGACGGGGCCGCCCTGCGCTGCACGGGCGCGGAGTGCCCGGCGCAGCGGCTGCGCAACATTGCGCACTTTGCCTCGCGCGAGGCGATGGATATTGACGGCCTCGGCATCTCGCTGTGCCAGTCGCTGATCGAGGCGGGACTCGTGCACTCCCCGGCGGAGCTGTATGCGCTCGAGCCGCAGTCGGTCGCAGCACTGGACCACATGGGAAAAAAGTCGGCTGAGAACCTCATGGCCGCCATTGAAAAGAGCAAGGACGCCGGCATGGCGCGCCTGCTGTGCGCGTTCGGCATCCGGCAGGTGGGGCAGAAGGCGGCGAAGGTGCTGGCCATGCACTTCGGCACGCTGGACAAGCTCATGGCCGCGACGGAAGATGAACTCATGGCCATACCGGACGTCGGCCCGACGACGGCCGCGTACCTGCGCGCGTGGTTTGACAACACGCAGTCGCAGCACCAGATCCGGCTGCTTCGTGACGCGGGCGTCAGCTTCGATTCCAAGGAGCAGGTCGTGGACCGCCGCTTTGCCGGCAAGACGTTCGTGCTCACCGGCGCGCTCGAGCACTTCAGTCGCGATGAGGCCAGCGCCGTCATCGAGCGCTTCGGCGGCAAGACGAGTTCTTCCGTGTCGAAAAAAACGTCCTATCTGCTCGCCGGGGAAAACACCGGCTCCAAGTATCAGAAGGCGCTCACACTCGGCACGCCCATCATTACGGAAGCAGAATTTCTGGACATGATCCAGGAGTAACGAAAGAAACGGAGTGGAAATCATGCGAGATTACGCAAAAGAATTTGAAAACCGCGTCGCCTTTATCCGCGACCTGCTCAAGAGCAGCGGCGCCAAGGGCGTCATCTACGGCAACAGCGGCGGCAAGGACAGCGCGCTCGTTGGCATCCTCTGCAAGGCTGCGTGCGACAACACGGTCGGCATCATCATGCCGTGTGCCTCTAAGCGCAACTTCGGCGAGGACATGACCGACGGTCTGGCTGTGGCCGAGCAGTTCAATATCGAGACGCGCACGGTCGACCTCACGGCGGAAAAGGAGCTCGTCATGCAGACAGTCTCCGCCGTCACGACGCTCAATCAGATGGCGACGTCGAACATTGCCCCGCGCCTGCGCATGCTCACGCTCTACACCATTGGCGCGGCTGAGGGCCGTCTCGTCGCCGGCACCGGCAACCGCAGCGAGGCGTACATGGGCTATTTCACGAAGTGGGGCGACGGCGCGTATGACTTCAATCCCATCGCCGACCTGACTGTTACGGAGATCTATGAGTTTCTGACCTGGCTGCACGCGCCGGAGAACATCATCCGCAAGGCGCCGTCTGCCGGCCTCTTTGAGGGCCAGACGGATGAGCAGGAGATGGGCGTGACCTACGCCGCCATCGACAAGTACATCCTCACCGGCGAAGCCAACGAGCACGACAAGGCCATCATCGACCGCTATCATAGCCGCAGCGAGCACAAGCGCCGCCCGGCTGCGACCTATCACGCCGAATGACGCAGTATTTCGATACCCACGCGCACTACGACAGCGGAAAGTTCAACGCCGACCGCAGCGATGTGCTGCGCGCTGTGCACGAGAGCGGCGTCGCGCTCATCGTGGACCCAGGTGACTGTGCCGTGACGTCCGCGCGCGCCGTTGCCATCGCGCAGGCGTATGATTTTGTTTATGCTGCCGTCGGCTGGCATCCGGAGGAGGCCGCCGGTTGGACGGACGACAGTCTGAATCAGATCCGCGCGTTGGCATCGCAGCCCAAGGTCTGCGCCATCGGCGAGATCGGTCTGGACTATTACTGGGACACCTCCACGAAGGCAACGCAGGAGACCATGCTGCGCGCGCAGCTGGAGCTTGCGCTGGAGCTGGACCTCCCGGTCATTATCCACGACCGGGAGGCGCACGGCGACAGCCTGCGCATCGTGTGCGACTATCCGGGCCTGCGCGGCGTGTTCCACTGCTTTTCCGGCAGCGTGGAGATGGCGCGCGAGCTGCTGCGCCGTGGCTGGTATCTCGGCTTTGACGGCCCGATCACATATAAGAACGCCGTCAAGGCGCTGGATGTGATCGCTGCCTGCCCGGCCGACCGGATGCTGCTCGAAACGGATTCGCCCTATCTGGCCCCGGTGCCAAACCGCGGCAAGCGCAACGACTCGCGCAACCTGCCGTTCATCGCCGCGCGCATTGCGGAAATCAAGGGCATGACTACAGAACAAGTCGCGGAGGTGGCACTGCAAAATGGAAAACAACTCTTTGGCATTTGAGCGCGTGTCTCTTATCCTCATCTGAAGCTGCCGACGAGCGCTGTACTGGAGTTTATGTCGGATACACATCTAATCTGACAAAGAAAGACATATTACAGTTCACGCTAGTGGACCTGTAATAATTAAGAAAGAGTGACAGGATCACAAAAGAAGCAGAATAGATGAGTATAACACCTAACACGGAAGAAG
>OJKJ01000732.1_pt1 | contig 15354 bp, 14 predicted proteins | sample 1596491 | NCBI WGS metagenome assembly OJKJ01 (sample SAMEA4350160, study PRJEB24818) | metagenome | biome: human; feature: gut; material: faeces | place: Denmark | collected 2013-09 | reverse complement strand
ACATTGTGTTGGGCGCCGGGAATCTGATTGAAAATACAGTCTTCCACGAGGCCGTCGTCAATGACCAGCGCGCTAGCATGATGTCGGTTCTATCCCTGTCCCTGCGGGCTGGAGGGCTGGCCGCCTCCGTACTGGGAAGTCTGGTCGTAAGCGGCCTTTCCCTGTCATACGTCTGGCTTCTGATCCCTCTGTTTTCAGCCCTCACCATTGGCGGAATCATGATTTTCCACTATCGGGCCGGAACGCGCTGCCACGCCGCCGAAGCTGGCTGTTAAACCTACATCACCCCGGTTTCCTCCAGCTTTCGCTCGAAGAAATCGTTCATCCTGATCACCTGCTTTCGCAGAACCACGCCCACAAACAGGGAGATGGGCAGATATAAGAGGACCTTTGCCATATCCTCACGGTAGGCATTTCCGTAGATACCACCGACACACTCCCTCATGGCATTGATGGCGTGTGTAAACGGCAGCATCGGATTGACCATACGAAAGAAATGCGGCGTCACCTCGATGGGGAAGGTTCCCCCTGCCCCGGCCACCTGAATAACGAGCAGGACGACCGCCAGGGCCTTCCCCACATCGCCGAAGGAGATGGTGAGCGTGTAGATGATATTGACAAACACCACGCTCGCCAGAACCGCCGCCAGCACGAATTTCACCGGCTCCAGGCACTGGATCTTCAGCAGGTAGAGGTCTCCCAGCGCCACGATAAGCGCCTGTGCCACACCGAACACCATGAAGATGAAGTACCTTCCAAAGTATTTTTCATATGCCTTTCCGCCATGAATTTTCTCGTCCTCCACGACGCGGCATTTCAAAACAGCCACCAGGACCAGACCGCCCACCCAAATGGCGAGAATCGTGTAAAATGGAGTCATGGCCGAACCGTAATTTTCAATGGGATAAATCTGATTCTCCTCCAGATTCACCGGAGACGACAGGAAATCCCCCATGGTCTCCGGATCATTTTTCATGATCTCCACAATCTTGGCCAGCCGCTCACTCTCCTCCACGGATTCCACCTCATCGATGATGCGGTCCAGTTTTTCCTCACCGGCCGCGATCATGGACGCAGTCTGGTCCAGCGTCTCGATCAGACTGTCAAAGGAACCCGTGGTCTGAGTCAGGGTGCCGTCGATCTGCGGCAGAAGCCCGTTGATGCCGACTGCGTAATCGGACGCGGCGGAAATGCTGTCATAGAGACTGTCGAGACCTGCCGTCAGGGCCGGTTTCACCTGGCTGTGATACTGATCCGTGATCCGCGCACCCTGATCCATCATCTCCTCCAGCGTTTTCCTGATCTCCTGTCTGGCGTCCTCCGGAAGCTTCCCCGTCCTTAAAACCGTGTCCTCCGCCGTCTCTATCATATGTATCATATTTTTCTGCCTGTCGATCTGGCTGGTAATCATATCGGACAGCACTCCCAGAACCTTTCCCGGTCCGGGAATCTTCTCCTTTAAATTGTTCACCAGATCGAAAAGCTTCTGGTTCACATTCAGCAGTGTATTTAATACGTCAGAGGCCTTGTTTAATTCCCCTGCCGCCGCGTTGGTATCGCGGTCCCAGCGGTCAATGGCATCGCGGACCGAGCGGTCCACAGAGTCCATCAGGCCATCTTCGATGTCCAGCACATTTCCCACGCTGTCCGTCATGGTGTCGGACAAATCCTCTGAGGTGCGGATGAGACGGCTGGCCTCCGCTCCCGTGTCCTGCCCCGACTGAAGCAGCTCTTTGGAATCCGGAAGCATTGCCTGAACACTGCTTAAAAGACCTTTTCCCGCGGTCAGAGACGATTTTAATGCGCCGACCGAGCTGCCCATTAAAACCAGGTCATTTCTGGCATCCTTCATGGAGGACACCATCTCATCCGCCAGATCCTCCTTCTTTCCTTCCACCGTACCGTAGGTGACGTGAAATGCCTTTCCCAGTGCTTCGGAGGAAGCGCTAATCAGGGATTCATTCACCTGCTGCTGGATGGTGCTGACGCCCTTATCCGTTATTTTCGTAGCGATTGCATTTTTCTTTTCATTCACATAGTACTGCAGCGTCGGCTTCTGAACGTTTGACGTAAAGATGCTGGCCGTCTTCTCGCTGAAGTCCTCCGGAATGATGACACAGGCGTAATAACGGCCCGCTTTCACGCCCTCCACCGCCTGTTCCTCATCCACAAACTGCCATCCAATCTGATCATTTTCATGGAGATTGGAAATAATCATGTCACCGATGTTTACGGTGGTGTCCAGCTGTTCGATCCGTGTCCCCTGATCCAGGCTGGCCACAGCCACCCGGAGCCCCTTCGTATTGCCGTAAGGATCCCAGTTCGCCGCGATGTTGAACCAGGCATACAGCGACGGCAGTATCATGATTCCCAGCGCTACGATAACCGCCACCGGATTTTTTCCTATGTTCTTTATATCTCTGAGAAATATGGCCCATATCTGCTTCATCTTCCCAAGCCTCCTTGTTTTGCCCTGATGTGTGTTTAGAAGTGTGTTTATCTTTTTAAACGTAATGGATTATAGCGGTGTGGAAATTAAAAGTCAATAGGCAGATTGGGGGATGTGTCGTATTCCTGTTTCAGGAGAAAATCGCAAAAGAAAAGAATCCCCGCCGCGCATTCCGATCTGCGCGGCGGGGATTCTTTTCTCTGCTTTTTTCTCTGCTTTTTATTTCTGTTTATGTATCATTTTTCTTTTTATTCTATTCGTTCTAACGCTGTTTTTCTTCCGTAGTCACACCGTGAATCAGAGCCTGTTTGATAAGTGCTCTAACGCATCATCATGAAAGGAAAATTCTGTCCGTTCATGATGCTGTTCTGATTTCCGCCGCAGCTCTGACCGTTGGTGCAGTTCTGGTTGCCGGAGCAGCTCTGACCGAAGCCGCAGGATCCGTTATCTGCACAACCCTGGCCGTAGCCGCAGGATCCGTTGTCCACACAGCCCTGACCGTAGCCGAAGGATCCGTTGTCCGCACAGCCCTGACCGTAGCCGCAGGATCCGTTACCCGCTAAGTTCTGACCGAGACTTAAGCCCGAGCTGCCTCTGCTGCCCGTACCTGCGCCCAGCTGATTTAACATATTTGCCAAATTGCCGGTCTGTCCGCTGCAGTTGGTCATATAACCATTCATACCATTGCCGCCTCCAACTACCTGGAAGGTCGCTGCGTGAGCCGTCATCGGTACACTCGCGATGCTCAGTGCGGCGGCGGCTGCCAGAACATATAATGGTAACTTTCTCATGATAAAGTCCTCCTTGTATATTACGAATTTGTTACATTTCTGTTACAAAGTGTATCATAACATACCGGTACCGCTTTATCATTAGGAGAAAAATGGCAACTCCTCCGCTTACTCTGCCAGCTCCAGTTCATCCATGGCGAGCTTTAAGGCTCCCATGATTCCCTGATTGTCATTCAGGCTTGGAAGAACGATGTAGCTGTCCAAATCCTCCAGTTCCTTTGTCCGGATATAGCCGTTTAGCTGGCGCTTCACCTCTTCTCTCACCAACGGCATCATGTGCTCCTGATGCATAACACCTCCGCCCAGAATGATTCTCTGAGGAGACAGGATCACGATATAATCCACGATGGCCTGGCCGATGTAGAAGGCCTCCATCTCCCATACTTCCTTCCTGTCTGCAAGCTCGATTCCTTTCTTGCCCCAGCGCTCTTCAATGGCTGGTCCCGCAGCCAGACCTTCCAGACAGTTTCTGTGATACGGGCATTTTCCCGCATACGTGTCGTCCGGATGCTTCGCTAAAAGCACATGGCCGCCTTCCGGATGAAGCATGCCGTGGAGCAGCTTTCCGTTGGAAATGATTCCTGCACCCACTCCGGTTCCGATGGTGAAGTACACGCTGTTTTCCAGCCCCTTTGTGATGCCCCAGGTCGCCTCCCCCAGCGCAGAGCCGTTCACATCCGTGTCGAAGCCAACCGGAACACCCAGCGCCTCTTGGAACGCGCCTACTATATTATAATTGGCCCATTTCAGCTTCGGTGTCGTGGTAATGTATCCGTAGGTCTCTGACTTTCTGTTTAAATCGATGGGACCGAAACAGCCGATTCCCAGCGCTTCGATCTCCTTGTCCTTAAAATATGCAATCAGCTTCGGCATCGTAATCTCCGGTGTCTCCGTCGGAATCGAAACCCGCTCAAATATCTCACCCAGTTCGTTGCCGATGGCACAAACCATCTTTGTTCCGCCTGCTTCTAATGCTCCAAGTCTCATTTCATTACTCCTCCTGTTTGTATTCTTCCTTTATCTAAATCCCGATGTGCCGCAGCTTCCTACAGAGTCCCTGACTCCGGATTGGAGCAGATCACCGACATCTTTCCTTCAAATCTCAATTCTCCCACTCCTGCCGGAACGATGAAATGCTGTCCCGTTTCCAGCGGAATTCCGTTTACACAGCCTTTGCCGCTGATCACGCTGACATTGGCAAAAAACCGGCTGAATTCCCTGGTAAACACGCCGTCGATCTCATACTTGTCCACAGAATAGAACGGGCACGTAATGAGGTGCGTGTGCACAGCACCCGGTATCTTTTCCGTAAAGGTATCACAGGAGGCCTCCTTAAACGGCGCCTCAATGGTCGCAATGCTCTGTTCCACGTGCAGCTGCCTCGGTTTTCCATCGGACAGTCTGTCATAGTCGTAGACACGATATGTAATATCACTGCTCTGCTGGGTCTCCAGAATCAGAGTCCCGCCCTTAATGGCATGGACACATCCCGGATTGATCTGGAAGAAGTCGCCTTTCTTCACCGGGACCTTGCGGATAAATTCGTCCCACTGATGGCCGCGGATCATGGACTCCATCTCCTCATGGCTCCCCGCATGGTGGCCGATGACAATCTCCGTCCCCGGATCACAGTCCAGAATATACCAGCACTCTGTCTTCCCCAGCGATCCGTCCTCATGAACCTTCGCATACTCGTCATCCGGATGGACCTGAATGCTTAAATCCGCCTTTGCATCAATAATCTTGACGAGAAGAGGGAACTGATCTCCCGGATAATTCCCGAAAAGCTCCGGCTTCTCTTCCCACAGGCTGCTCAGCAGCCGTCCGTCATACATACCGCCGGCGATCCGGCAGTCTCCATTCCTGTGGGCGCTCACAGCCCAGCATTCGCCTGTCGTATCACTTGGAATCTCATAGCCGAACACGTCGCGAAGCTTCGTGCCTCCCCATATTGCTTCCTTGAACACAGGCTCCATAAACAGCAGTTCCATATGTTTTCCTCCTTATTATGACTCATTATACCACCCCTCAATGGTGTCTGTCATAGTACCATTTTACTCGAATAAAGGAAAAAGGGAAAGAGGAAATTTCAAATATCGTGAAGAAATTGACAAATAAGGTACGCAGCCCCTGGCGGGGCTGCGTACCTTATATTTGCACTTCATTTTCTCCTGCTTCCTGCTGCCTCTTACTTCCCGTAAACTTCAATCTGCGTCAGCGCCGGGAACGGAGACGGATCATCTGCCTTGATCAAATTGCTGAGCTTCATCCAGGTGATTCCCTTTTTCACGATTCTGAACTCATGAGGCTTCACGCTCTTTTCCATATCCACCACTTCCGTGGTGCCGTCGGAAAAGGTAAATGTCGCCTTTACCCACCAGTTATCATGGGGGAAATCGGCTCTCGTTACGAGAACAATCCTGTCAAAATCCACGGGGCGGCCGAATTCCAGGGTCATCTCCGCATCATCCTGTCGGTTAATTCCCCAGGACTCATACGGCCATTCACCGTGAGACTCGTTGGAAACCACGCCGTCAATGGCATTGCGCGCTGCGAACACCGCTTCGCCGCGTGTCTCCACATTCGCATATACATGGGGATAACATCCCGGATCGCCGTGCTGGTCCATCACGTTCTTCGCAAGATTGCGGTAAGCCTCGGTCTCATACGCCTCCGCTGTTCTCATGGTCAGATAGTGTTTCTCCCCGGCAAATGATTTTGGATTATAGGAAACCTTCTTTTCATCAAATGGGATCCCATAAACCACTTCCGGCTTCGTGATATAAACAAGCGCCTCGTCCATGGTGTCATCCACACGAACCACGTAGTGCTGGTTCACTGCGTCTGTCGTAAATGTGATGGTATCTCCTTCGCAGTACGCTCCCTCGTAAACGAGAACGGCCCGTTCCTCACCGCAGACAGAGCTTTTTACCGCGCCATTTTCATCTTTTATGGTAATCGATACTTTCGCCATCGTCTATTCCTCCTGTTCAAAATAATCTTTATATTCCACATCGATCTGGTGTTTCATGCGTTTCATGCTGTAATAGAGATGTTCCTTCAGGGAACGCTCCAGCCCGGCAGTATCCTTTTTCTCCAGCAGTTCAAAGAGCTCCGTATGCTCCCGTATGATCCTGGTAAAATCCGTCTCTGTAACGAAATCCAGCATACGGAACCGGGTATAGTGAAGCTGCTGCGCCTGGATCATATCCCAGAGCTTCATCTTGTCCGTGGCCCGGAACCAGATAGCGTGCATCTCCGCATCCATGCGGTAGAACTGTTCCGGTTCGAATCCCTTCTCCTGAATGAGGGCCTGCTGCTTTCTGATCATATAGCGGACCTCCTCCATCCACAGCGGAGTCGCAATGTCCACAAAATCCCGCATGACCATGGTCTCCACCGCCACGCGCATATAGATCATCTGTTTGATATTGCTCAAATTTAAAAGCGTTACCTGAGTGCCGGAATAGGGCACGGAAATGACGAACCCCTGCTCCTGCAGTCTTCTGACCGCTTCTCTCACAGGCGTCCTCGAAACGCCGAAACGTTCGCAGATCTCATTCTCACTGATCATCTGCCCCGGTTTCAGCTCCAGGTCCAGTATCTCCCGCTTTAACGTCTCAAAAACGAGCTCCCCGCGGTTTTTATAGGCTTTCGTCTTCTCTTCCATGGCACCTCTCCGTCATCATTTCTAAAAAACATGCCATGAGCTCTGCCGGAAACAGAATCATGGCATGAATATTCGTTCTTTTATAACCAGGCTTAAGTACACCGGGTGCTCATAGTATAGCATAACCTTTCTTTGCGGTCAATTGCCGGCTATGCAGCGTTACCAGTCCCGCCGGTCCCTGTTTCCAGTCATTTACTGCGGCTGCTTGCCGATATAAGCCAGGATACCGCCGTCTACGTAGAGAACGTGTCCGTTGATGAAATCAGATGCATCGGAAGCTAAGAATACTGCCGGTGCAGCAAGGTCTTCCGCTTCTCCCCAGCGTCCTGCCGGTGTCTTGGAAATGATAAACTGGTCAAATGGGTGTCTGGAGCCATCTGGCTGTGTCTCACGTAACGGAGCAGTCTGAGGAGTCGCTATGTAGCCAGGTCCAATGCCGTTACACTGAATGTTGAATTCACCGTATTCAGACGCAATATTCCTGGTCAGCATCTTTAAGCCGCCCTTTGCCGCCGCATAAGCGGATACAGTCTCACGTCCAAGCTCAGACATCATGGAGCAGATGTTGATGATCTTGCCGTGTCCCTTCTTAATCATAGACGGAATAACTGCCTTGGAAACGATAAATGGAGCATTTAAATCAACGTCAATCACCTGTCTGAACTGTTCAGCGGTCATATCGCACATCGGGATACGCTTGATAATACCGGCATTGTTCACAAGAATATCAATTACGCCGACTTCGCTCTCGATACGGGCTACCATCTCATTCACAGCAGCCTCATTGGTTACGTCACATACGTAGCCGTGTGCATCGATTCCCTCTTCTTTATAGGATGCAATTCCCTTATCTACTAATTCCTGCTTGATATCGTTAAACACGATCGTTGCGCCGGCTGCCGCCATTCCCTTTGCCATTGCAAAACCAATTCCGTAGGAAGCACCTGTAATCAGTGCAACTTTTCCGTCCAGCGAAAACTTGTCTGTTAAGTAATCCATGTTCATGATTTGTTTCTCCTTTACTTATTTCTTTTTTGGTCTGGTCAGTTATTCCGTCATCCCGGTCTGTTTTAAAATGTATTCAAATCTTTAAAATTGTATACAACCTCAATGACTTGTATATAGACTAGCATATTGTATTCAGTTTTACAATGTGCAATATCACCAAACTATATTCCCTTTTTTTGTCATTATTTTTTCTTTCCCGGATTATCGGCTCTTGAAAACCTGAGTGTGTCTTAAAATTATTTTTCGTCAGCTGTAAATTACACGTTGTGGGAGACTAAGTCCCAATGGAGAAGGTACAGCGGACTGCTCTGACTGTATAGGGGCTTCATATGCTGCGAAGCGGAGTGAGCAGCGTGGGAATGGATTTTCAGATATGCGCTGGGGAAGCGCAGGAAAAAAGCTTTTATGAAACGGCTCATTTCTGCGTTTCATAAAAGCTTTTCTGTTTTTGGCTTTTGGCTTTTGGCTTTTCTTTTTTTCTTTTTTCTTCTGTTTCCTGTTTCCACCGGCACTCAAGGTGCCGGCGGATTTTATCGTGTCAACGAATATCCGTTTTTACGGGGGAATTAGTGGCAGTTACATCCACATCCGCTTTCATTAGCAGTACCAGGAGCCGTAATCGGCATTACGTTGTTATTATTGCCTGCCCAGAAGCCATCTCTGAAGCCGGTCTCATAACCTGCGTTAAAGCCTGCGGCATAGCCGCGGCGGAACTGGCAGCTGGCCCAGTCATTCGGTCTGCAGCACCAGGAATTATTATTGTTGTTATTGTTATTATTTCCCCAGGAAACACATCCACAATTACATCCGCAATTCCATCCACAACCTACATTACATTTATTATTACAACAACACATATGATTGATCTCCTTTAATTTATCAGGTTTGTACTATATCATATGCGAATATACCTTAGATGTGCATAATCGGAAAATTCACCACTAATTACAGGATCGCCAAAACTCAGACACGGAACATGATTCTGTTTTTGAACTCCTGAGCCTTCCCCTCGTTCCAGTCGTGTACTGGTCTGTAATAACCGGCAATTCTACTGTAGACCGAGGCGCGGCCTCCGCATTTGGGACACACGTTCTGCCTTCCCGGCAGATATCCGCAGGACTGGCAGATGGAGTAAATTGGCGACAGCGTATAATAAGGAATATCATGACCCGTCGTTATGTCGTGCAGCAGATCCCGCGCCTTCTTCCAGTCGTCAAACTCTCGTTCCATATAAACATGGAACACAGTTCCTGCCGTATAAAGCGGCTGCAGCTGATCCTGATTCGCCAGAGCTTCTTCCAGGGAACCCTCGTAGTCCGCAGGCAGTTTCGTGCTGTTCGTATAATACGGCGCATCTCCTTCGTGACCCGCCGTCCTGATTCCAGGAAATTTCTCCTTATCCAGCATGGCGAAACGGTAGGTAGCCGACTCAGCCGGCGTCGCCTCAAGACCGTAGAGATCCCCGTATTCCAGCTGGTATCCCACGATCTTTTCCTTCATATGATTTAACATGGCGGCGGCAAACTGCCTCGTCTTCTCCGATTCCATGCCCTCTCCCAGCCACGGTGCATTCAGGCCGGCCTCATTCATACCAATAATGCCGATGGATGAAAGATGGTTGCTGAAATCAGACAGATAGCAGGCCGTATATGGGTACAGGCCGTTCTTCAGCAGATTGGAGATCACCTCGCGCTTCGTCCGCAGGGAACGCGCTGCCAGATCCATCTTCTCATCCAGTTTCTCATAGAATTCCGCCTCGTTCTTCGACTGATACGCAATCCTCGGCAAATTGATCGTAACCACGCCAATCGATCCCGTATGTTCCCCATATCCGAAAAAACCGCCTGCTTTGCGGCGCAGCTCATGTAAATCAGGAGAAACCCCGTCATAGGAAATTCTCACATCTCCCGGTGTCAGTCCGCTGCGGACATAATTCGTAAAATACGGCGTACCGTAATGGGAAGCCAGCGAAAACAATAGCCGGTTTCTCTCATTATCAGACCAGTCAAAGTCCGGAGTCAGCCCATAGGACGGGATCGGATACTGAAAACCAAGCCCGCTGGCGTCGCCCTCCAGCATAGTCTCCAGAAATGCCCGGTCCACCATATCCAGTTCCGCCTGGCACTCCCCATAGGTGAAATCCATCTCCTTTCCACCCACGATGGCCTTCTGCGATGCCATATCCTCCGGAATCATCAAATCCAGGGAAATATGGGAAAATGGTGCCTGAGTCCCCCATCTGCTCGGCGTATTTACGCCAAAGACAAATGCCTCCATACACTTTTTCACCCGGTCATACGAGAGGTTGTCCGCCTTGACAAAGGGCGCCAGATACGTATCAAAAGAGGAAAATGACTGGGATGCCGCCCATTCATTCTGCATAATTCCCAGGAAATTGACCATCTGATTGCAGAGCGTGGCCAGATGCTTCGCCGGAGATGCCGTAATCTTTCCGGTAATTCCGCCGAGCCCGTCCATCAGAAGCCTCTTTAAAGACCATCCACAGCTATAACCGGTCAGCATGGACAGGTCATGAATATGAAGATCGCCGCCTATATAAGCCTCGGCGATATCCTTGTCATAGATTTCCGTCAGCCAGTAATTGGTCGTAACCGCGCCTGAGTTATTTAAAATCAGACCGCCCACAGAGTATGTGACCGTAGAGTTCTCCTTCACCCGCCAGTCTTCCACCTTCACATAATTGTCCACCACATCTTTATAATCCAGCGTTGTCTTACCGAGATTCCTGATCTTCTCCCGCTGCTTTCTATATAATATGTATGCCTTCGCCACGTCCGTATAGCCTGCTTCCTCCAGCACCTTCTCCACGCTGTCCTGGATATCCTCGACCGCAATCTGGTCACCCTTCATCTTCCCCTGAAAATCAGACGTCACTCTGATCGACAGCAGTTCCACGATATCTTCTGTATAAAATTTCCCCGTTGCCTTAAACGCCTTCCTTATAGCTTCGGAGATCTTTTCCAGATGAAATTCTACGATTGCCCCATCACGTTTTACTACTAAAATCATGCCTGTCCCCTCTTTCCTTAGATCTCATTTGCTCTTACAATACTCTTACAAATATACCAGATTTCCCTTGAAGTCACAACATGCAATAAGTCGAAATACTGTATACACAATATCTTGAGTAAAGGTTTCACTGCGGTTCTGATACTTGTCCCAATTAAAATGTACACATTTTTTTCATAATTTCATCAAAAATTCTTCACATATCTCATGTATAGTAATACATGTAACAAAGAAAAACCAAACAAAACTTTTTTTCATACTCTGGCCGGCAAGAATCCCCCTCTTGCCGGCCCCTCCCTTTTTATCAGCAATTATTCTTTACATCAAAGCTGGGATTGAAAGCATAAAAATTCTTACTGTCCAAATTATCCTGGGTAATCCGCAGCGCCTCTCCGAATCTCTGGAAATGCACCACTTCTCTTTCCCTCAAGTAACGGATCGGGTCACAGACCTCCGGATCGGTCACTACGCGCAGAATATTGTCGTAGGTGCTCCGCGCCTTCTGTTCCGCCGCCATATCCTCTACCAGATCGGTAATCGGATCGCCTTTCGACTGAAACTCGCAGGCATTAAACGGAATCCCGCCTGCGGCCTGCGGCCAGATACCCGTGGTGTGATCAATGTAATAAGGGCCAAAACCTGATTCCACGATCTGCTCCGGCGTTAAATTTTTAGTAAGCTGGTGTACAATAGCTGCTATAATTTCCATGTGGGCGAGTTCCTCTGTTCCAATGTCAGTGAGCAGCCCTTTACACTCCTTATATGGCATTACATAACGCTGTGAAAGATAGCGCATGGAGGCACTGATTTCACCGTCTGGCCCCCCGGATTGTAAAAACCAAGAATAGAAAACAGCCCCTGGAATAAAGGTTTCCGGAGGCTTTTCTTGGCTTTATCATAGCATAGTTTTATGATAAATGCTAATTATTTTTATGTAATAATCTATTTAAATAGTAATAGAACTACACCAATCAGAAGAACTGCGGCCACTTTCAGCGCACGGATCGTCATTAGTTCATAGCGGATCTGCGGTGTGATCTTCTGATTTTTCATTTCTTCTTTAATCTTTTCGAAAACATTCATACTTACCTCTCCTTTTCATTCCATTTTAGGCCGAAATAGAGTAAAAATTAATAGGCCTATACAGACTATTTATAATTAGTCGTATTGGAGGATTGTATATGATACTGGAACGATTAAGAGATTTGAGGAAAGATAAAGATCTTACACAGCAGAACATTGCTGATTATCTGCATATTAATCAACGAACGTATTCGAGATATGAAAATAACCAAAGAATGATACCTTATGAGATATTGTCGGCTCTTGCCGATTTGTATGAGGCAAGCGCGGATTATCTGATAGAGCGCACCGATGTTAGAGAATCATATCCGAAATGTAAGAAGAAGTAAGGCGGCCCAAACAGATCGCCTTCTTGATTGGACTAAATGTACTTTAATTTATTGTCAGTTATTCTTTACGAACGACAATTATCCATGCTATACTAAAAAAAACATCTTTTATTAAGGAGAAACCATGACAAATATCTTGCATAAAATTGTAGAAACCAAAAGAATGCCAGTATTATTTATAGGTTCAGGTATATCAAAAAGATATTTATATAAATATCCAAATTGGGACGAACTTCTTGAATTATCATTCCGAAAATTTAATAATGATGTTTTCCAGTTTCAAAAGTATAAAGATCAATTTAAACGACAAGATCTTTCTCTATTTGAGATTAATGCGAAGCTCGGAACTATAATAGAAAATGAATTCAATGCAGCTTTTTATGACCGCAAAATCAAGTTAAAAGTAGGAAGCTCTCGTAATCCCTCATGGGTAAAAAGAGGGATTTCTCCTTATAAAATGTTTCTTTCAACATACTTTAAAAATTTGAAATTATATAAAAATTCAGAATTAGAAGACGAAATAGTCCAGTTCAAAGCATTGAAAAACAAAATATCTGCTGTCATAACTACGAATTATGATACTTTTTTAGAAAACTATATATTTTCTACAGATTACGTAGTTTTTACTCATCAAAACGAACTTTTTTCTACGGATAGTTATAATGTAGCTGAAATTTATAAAATACATGGAAGCGCATCTGACGCAAATTCAATTATAATAACGGAATCTGATTATAATAATTTTAACAATTCCAGGAAATTATTTATTGCTAAAATGATGATATTATTTGCAGAATCCCCCATTATTTTCTTAGGGTATTCTTTTACCGATGAAAATATACAATCTATTATTACTGATTTTTTAGGCTGCTTAACTCAAAGAGAGCTTATTAATATTCATGAACACTTTATATTTGTAAGTTACAAACAGAATGAGCGTCAATTAATTGAAGTTAGGCGTACCATTACAACTAAAGATGGGATAGAAATTCCTATCACGGAAATTCTTACAGACAACTTTTTGCTTATTTTCAATATCTTAAACCAGATTACACCTGGAATTTCTCCTATAAGAATTCGTGAAACTCGGAAAATTGTTAAAACAATAGTTGACCAAAGCATATCCTCCAATAGTGCAGATTCCATTATTGTTGGCATCGATGATTTAGAAAGTATTGATCTTTCCTCTAAACCATTAGCTATAGCAATTGGATACAAAGAAAATATATTAAATAAAGTAGGCTATGGAATTCTTTCTGACGAATTAATTATCGAAGATATACTTTTTGATAATAAACATTTCGATGCAGAACTCATGTGTTTTGAACGATTTAAATCGCTTCCATCTACCCGTTTGCTACCAGTTTTTAAATATATTAAGCAAGTGAAAAATCCCATTGATTCAAACAGCAAACTTGGAATATATAGAGATCTTCACAATTCTGTAGATAAGATTATTTCAAAAAATATACTTAAAATTATTAAAAATTATCCCGTCATTGATGATTACTCACAACTGATTGAAAAAATAAGAAATATTGACGATCTAAATAAAAAGGCTGGATATTTATTGAAAAACATAGAAAACTTTTCTTTAGAAGAAATCCGATCTATTTGTAAAGAACTTTTCGTATTAGATAAAAATTCAGCTAAAAATTCAACAAACTTCAAGAGATGTGTTATGTATTTAGACCTAAAAGAAAATAACTAAAAAAGAAAAGTTAACGGGCCCTTTTTGGTAACACCAAAAACGCCGTTAACTTTTCTCTTAAATTATTTAAGAACATTTACATTGTCCTATGTTCATAAGTAAATATTAGCAACTGGAAATTAGAATTATAATCAATTCTTAAACCATTTATGCTAACTTGTTTACATTATAATAGTTTATGTAGTTCCTGTCAACATATTCAAAAAAATGTAAGAATTTTATAATATATTCAATTATATAGTATCTTCCGGCTCTACATACCATATCTCCATGGCCCCATTCTCCCGGCTCCGCCAGCACGCGCCCTCAAGCGGTCCGCCTGACGTCGGATCGAAGTAATACCAGTCCCCGGAACCGTCTTCAGGATCGCATACGCTGCCGTTCCACCTGTGCCAGCTCGTACACATGTATCCATCACCGTTAAACAGGTACCAGCGATGGTTGATGACTTCCCACTTATTCGCTGGATATGTCCCGTCTGGCCTGTGGTACCACCAACCATTAGGCGTGCTAATCCATCCTATCCGCTCTTCTACCGGCGCCCAGGTACGCATAAACTCATCTGGATTGCGGTACAACCGCTTAATCCCGACCGTGGTGCTGCCCCAGTCCGCAAGCTGGAAGTGCGGTTTGTCTACCGGGCATTTCCAGTTGCCGCCCCATTCCAACCCCAAGGCGACGCCCACCGCGCCGACACGCTCAAAAAAACGCCCCTCCTCATTGTAGGCCCCGGCGCCGTCGTTGCGGTAAAAGTCAAACGCGGTCCCCCACTGGTGGTAGGAGCTGAAGTTACTTCCCGGCGCATTGGTCACGATAGGTCCAGGCTTTGTCCGGCCCTGAGCGTAAAGCGCGTCCTGCTCTGCCACGGTCCGCAGAGTCTCGCCGATCTTAATTTTAAGCCCCTGCTTATTGCATTCCTCGACAAGCTGGCTAGCAAGCATCTGAAGCCGCGGGTGGCATAACGTAATGTCTCTCATAGTCTTTCCCTCCTTAAAAGAAAAAGGCCCAGAATCCCAGGCCCTAAAAAGTTGTGATATTACAACCGTTGCGATCTCGCAACAGCTTATTTTGTCAGCTGCTTATATACCTGATCCGCACCTGTCGCAGCCAGTCCGGAGACGATGCCGATTGCTATTGCTGTAATAATGTCAGTAGCCGGATATCCAGGCATGTAATACATTCCCACCCCCCCCAGAATCGCCCCAATAACGCCGCAGATCACCGGCAACCACTTATTGTCCCCCTCTGTAGGTTTGACGGCCATAGCGGCCAGATAGCAGATT
>OJKJ01000727.1_pt1 | contig 15434 bp, 12 predicted proteins | sample 1596491 | NCBI WGS metagenome assembly OJKJ01 (sample SAMEA4350160, study PRJEB24818) | metagenome | biome: human; feature: gut; material: faeces | place: Denmark | collected 2013-09 | reverse complement strand
GCTCACGCAGCGTGTTGCCGGTGGGATAGAGAATCAGGAATTCCTGTGAAAAGTCAAAACCATTCGCTTCCAGCATCTTCTTGGCCTCTTCCGGGTTGTACTGATTGCTTAAGCTGATTTCTGATACGGCCGGATCGAAGTATTTATGAATATTGGAGAACAGTCCCTGGCGGATGGTTCCCTTGCCCGCCAGCAGCTCCTGCACCATCTGGTCCCGGTTGATCGCCATATCAAACGCCTTTCTCGTATTCAAGTCAAACTTCTCATTGTTTACCACCACATAGATGGTTCCCCCCGCTTCCACAGACTCAACCACCAGATTATCCTGCTGCTCCGCCATTGCGATATCGGCGGTCGGGAATGACACCAGATCACCCGGTATTAAGTCCACCTCTCCGCTCATAAGAGAGGCGAGAATATTGGCGGAGCTGATGCTTCGGATTACAAACTTATCAAACGGGATCTCTCCCAGGTAGTAATCCGGGTTTGCCCTGTAGACGACGCGTTCTCCCGGAACGGTGCTTTCAAACAGGAACGGGCCGTTTCCGATCGGTGAATTCCAGAAGTCAGCCTCCATAAAGGTCTCCGGAGTTGTGTCCTTCAGCAAGTGTTCCGGCACGATGTAAAAGTACTGGGACTGCTGGAAGAAAATCGCATCCGTCATCGGCCGCTTCAAGTTCATCTTCACCGTCAGGTCATCTATCTTTTCCACTTCCACGCTGTCATTGGATAGCTCCACACCGCTCTCATCGGTGCCCGCCACCAGCTGCATCTGAAGGCGTCTGCTGGATACTAACTGCGGCTTCGTAATCATCCGACAGGTGAATACCACATCGTCAGCCGTAACCGGTTCCCCGTCATGCCACTTGGCCTTCGGATTCAAATGAAAGGTGATGGCCGTCGAATCTTCATTCATCTCCCAGCTCTCAGCCAGCCTCGGATAAATTACGCCCCCCATCCCTCTGGCTACCAGATGGTCGAACATCTGCTCACAGACCGTGTCTCCCACATTGGCGGTCGAAGCAAAGGGATTTAAGCTGTTCCATGTCTGATCCAGCGCCATGGTCACAATCTTTGGTTCCCCTGATACTTCCTGAGCCGCCGTTTCCGTCTGGCTTCCTGCGGGCTTTCCCGCAGTCGTTGCAGCCGTCTCTGCGGGGCCCGGATTCTTTCCGCAGGCACACAGCAGCAGACACATCGCCGTTATGACAGATACCCTCTTTACTAGTTTTCGCTTCATGATTCTCCTCCTTTATAAATCACTTTTAATTACTTCCCCATCGATTTCTTCCACTCATCGTATTCTTTTAAGATCTTGAAGGAACTGCTTGTGCCGATCCGCTCCGCTCCGGCGTCAATCATGGCTGCGGCCGAAGCCCAGTCCCTGATTCCCCCTGCCGCCTTTACCTTTATCTCGTCACCGACGACACGCTTCATCAGCTTCACCGCCTCGACCGTCGCGCCCCCCGTTCCAAATCCCGTACTTGTTTTTACAAAATCCGGCTTCACCTCTTTTGCAAGTTCCGCCAGCCTCTCTATCTCTTCTTCTGTCAGATAACAGATCTCAAAAATCACTTTGCAGATTTTTTTGTGTTCTCTGCAGACGCTCACAAGCGTCTCCATTTCCCGGCGGATATACGGCCAGTTTCCGTTTTTAAGTTCCCCCACATTAATCACATAGTCGATCTCGTCCGCTCCATTCGCAATCGCATCTTCTGCCTCAAAAGCTTTGACCTCGATCGTGGTCTGACCGAGAGGGAAGCCAATTGCCGCGCCTACATGGACATCGGTATCTTTCAGCTTTTCCCTGCAAAAGGCAACCGGAGAACTGTTTATGGCTACCATGGCGAAATGGTTTTCTTTTGCCTCCTCACATAGTGCCGCGAATGCTTCATGGTCCGCATATGCCTTCAAATTGGTATGATCAAACAACCCGCATAGCTGTTCCCTCGTAATATCTGTGCTCTTCATCCTCTCCTCCTATTAAAACGTAAGTGCGGTCTTAATCCCCTTGGCCGCCATCACGTGGTTAATTGCCATCTGGTACTCTTCCGCCCGGAATACGTCCGTGACGATTCCGCTAAGATCCAGCTCTCTCTTCCTCACCATCTCGCTCACGCGCTTCATATGAGCCGCGCTGCATCTCGTAGAGCCGGTCACCTTCAGCTGATTGTAATGAATGGTATTCGAATGGATGGAAATGAAATCTTTATCTTCTGGAAGTCCTCCAAAGAAAAGCACCCTTCCATTCACCGCCATGAGCTCCAGCGCCTGTTCCTGAACCTCCTTTACCGGGCACGCCGTAATGCAGACATCCAGCCCCTTATTGCCGGACACGGCCGCAACCTCTGCTTTTAAATCTCTGCCATACAGCGGTGTGAGGAAGGGATACTGCTGTTCACACCGCTCCAGCCTCTCCCTGCACAAATCGTTCATATAAATCCTGGAGGCCCCCCTCGCATGCGCCATCAATGCGTGCATGACTCCGATGGGGCCCGCGCCTATAATCAGGACCTTGTCTCCCTGCGCCACTTCCGCCCGGTCCTGTCCATTCATAACACAGGCCATCGGCTCAAAGACAGCTGCTTCTGTCATTGATATCCCATCCGGAATGGGAATCACATTTCCCTGTTCAACGGCCGCGGCCGGCACTCTTACGTATTCGGCCATACAGCCATCGAGATGGATTCCTAGCGCCGTATAATTCTGGCACAGGTGGTGATCTCCCCGCCTGCACATCCTGCACGTTCCGCAGCCAAAGTTGGGAGCTACCGTCACTCTCATCCCCGGTTTATACACTCCATGATCCGTTTCCGCCTGTTCGATCACCCCGCTGATTTCATGGCCAAGAGTCAGCGGGTGGCACGCATCTACACCTTTCCTTCCGTTTTTCACCATCCGGATATCGGTTCCGCAGATAGCGGCTACAGACGTTTTTATTAATATTTCCCCTCTGTTTATCTTCGGAATTTCGCATGTCACCAGCCGCACATCATTCGTCCCGAATAACTTTATCGCCAGCATTTCCCCCATCATTTTCCTCCGCTTCTCCCCAACCGCTTTCAACTGTACCCCGTTTCAGAGACTGGTTGCCGGCCCTCACTATCTCTACGGCTTTCCGGCCGTCTCTTCCAGAAGCCTTTGGCTGCCTTTGATTCAGAATACACTGAACGAAGTCTTCATCTTCCTTTAAATATGCCTCCGAAAACAGATTTCTCCAGCTTTTCACAATATCGCCCTTCATACCGCCGTCTTTTGTAAAAACTGTTGTCTTGTTCTCTTTTAAACTGCCCACTGTAATGCAGCCTTTCGTACCGAGTATTTCCAGCCGCGCATCGTATCCGTATCCTACGCCCTGTGCCCCCTCAATGCAGCCTATGACTCCATTTTTCATCCGGAGATTAAGAAGAACCGTGTCGTAAAAATCGGGATAATCCTCCGCTGCGTTCTGACACCGGTAATTTCCCCCTGTGGCATAGAGAGTCTCTACCTCGCTGCCCGTGATCCAGCGAACCGTATCAATGTCATGGCTGTTTACTTCTGCCAGAGGACCATTGCTCTTTTCGATGTCATACATCCATTCATGTGGGGTGCTGGGCCCCCTCGTGATCGACTTGACCATGACCAGCTTCCCGATCTCGCCGGAATCCAGGATTTCCTTTGCTCTGATAAAACCTGCATCAAATCGTCTCATAAACCCCAGCTGCAGCACAACGCCCTTTTTTTGTACCTCTGCTTCGATTCTTCTGCATTCATCCGGAGTCATGGCCATGGGTTTCTCGCATAAAATATGCAGTCCTGCTCTTGCCGCTTCGACCGCAATCTCCACATGATACTTTGTCGGAGCCGCTATAATCACCGCCTGTGCTCCGCTTTCGCGGATGGCATTTTTGTAATCATCATACCAGCAGTCAAGATTCAACTGTTCTGCGGCTTTCCTCGCCTGGTATGGATCAACATCGGAAACGGCCGCCATCTCTGCTTCCGGTATCCGAAAGGCAAAATTCATGGCATGGATCATGCCCGCCCTGCCAGCTCCAATCAGGCAAAGTTTTATTTTTTGTCTCATCTTTCCACCCCTTTTTAATTTTTACCGTTTTTTCTTTTATACTTTTATTTTGTTTTTTATTTTCATCATTTATAATCATTATATCATGTAATTTTATTTTTACAATAGTTTTTTAGCATTTAGTATCATTTGTAATCGTTTATATCATCTTTAATTATCATTAGTTATTGTAAAGTGTAGATGAAATAATATTTTTAATCACATTTCTCAATAAAAAAAATCTCAAAAGTCAGAATCTAATTTATACCAATATCGATTTAAACTTTTTGTTTAATCTAATATCAGGCTGATCAGATTCTGACTCTTGAGATACCCTTATTTTATAAATTCTCTATAATCAAATATGTAAGTTTTATTTATTCTGACTTTTATTATATATATCAATATGCTAAATAAGTTGGATTTCCATTCTTATTTCTCGTACAGAAACTCTTCCGGAAGTGTTACCTTAAAATCCTTTGCCAGATCCCTAAAATTCTGCGGCGTAATGGTCTGCAGCTTATCCGGACGGATCGACAGAACCTTTACCAGGATTTCAGCGGACTTCTCCACGGTATGCATCAGGCCGAAGGTCAGATCAAAATCTTCGCCGGAGGCAAACAGGCCGTGGTGAGCCCATACGGCAACGTCGTACTTTTTCATCAGTTCGCTGGTGGCCACGGCGATGTCGCGTCCGCCCGGAACCATCCAGCCGACTACGCCGACACCATCCGGAAATACGACCGGACACTCGGTAGCCATTTCCCATAATTCTCTCGTAAATACCTTGTCTTCCAGCGGAAGAACGAAGGTCAGGGCGATGACATTAGTCGGATGGGCATGGTAAATAACGCGGTGCTTTCCATTGGTAACTTCTTTCTTCACTTCATGGTTCATCAAATGGGAGGGGAGCTCGCTGGTTGGGCGTCCGCCATTCACCAGGCCCCAGCAGATGCGGTAGTTCTCGCCTGCTTCGTCTACCTCAATGATGCAGCTGTTGGCCGCCGGATCAAGGATTACATTGCGGAAGTATTTTCCGCTTCCCGTTACCATGAAATACTCGCCGGCCAGCTTCGGAACGCTGGTTCCGATCGGCTGCCATGGATTCGTGTCTGTTAATTCTTCCTTCACGGATTCCACTTCCTCCGGTTTGATGCGGTAGCTCAAGTTGCCGCCGTTTCTTTCATGCCAGTTCTGTTTGAAACCGTCGTCACAGAGACGGATAAAGCCTTTTACAAATTCTGCTTCTGTTACCTTCATTTTATATACACCTGTTCTTTCTGTTCTTGTAATTTTTATTCTTGTTGTTTTCTATTCCATAACGGCACGGAGGCCGCATTGCATCCTTAACTTCTCTTTGCCAGAACGTCGGCCTCATACCTCTTTACTTCTTCAAACCATGCTTCCTTAACCGGGGCGCCGTTCTGCTCGCAGAAGTAATCCCATACATCGCCTAACGGATAGGTCTTCATTTCCTCGGAAAGCATCATTAATTCCGTGAACTGCCTGTTGTTCTGAAGTTCCGCCATCCTGGCGTTCGGAAGAAGCAATGCGTTTAACAGCGCTTTCTGCATATTGCGCATGCCTACAACCCAGGCACTGATGCGGTTGATGCTGGCATCGAAGAAATCGAGGGCCAGTAAGACGCGGTCTGCGCCGCCGCGGATGATTTCCCCCGCGATCGCTCTCGTCTCATCGTCAAATAAGACTACATGGTCGCTGTCCCAGCGCACCGGTCTCGTCACGTGAAGAGCCACCTTGTCAAAGAACAGGAGCATGGAAGAAATCTTATCGGAAACGACCTCTGTCGGGTGGTAGTGACCACTGTCCAGCAGACATAAAATATCATTCTTGGAAGCGTAATTCATATAGAACTCATGGGAACCGACGGTGCAGCTTTCCATACCGATTCCGAACACCTTGGACTCAACCGCCACAAACACACTGGACTTGTCGTAATCGATGGAAAGGATCTGATCCAGGGAATCCTTCAGTCTCGCTCTCGGAGCCGTACGGTCCGCCGGAATGTCCTTGAATCCGTCTGGAATCCAGATATTCATGGTACATGGCGTCCCCAGCTCCTTTGCAAAATACTCGGAAATGCGGATGCATGCCTTCACATGGTCGATCCAGAATTTGCGGATCTCTAAAACTTCACTGGATAATGTGGCATTTTCCGCCTTCGCGTGGGAGAATAAGGTCGGGTTAAAGTCGATTCCGAGGCCTCTCTCCTTTGCAAATTCCACCCATTTTGAAAAATGCTTCGGCTCCAGCTTGTCTCTGTCTGCCCACTCGCCCTCTTCAAATACGGCATAGCTTGCATGAAGGTTGATTCTGTGTGTTCCCGGAATCAGGCTGAGCGCCTCGTCCATATCGGCCATCAGCTCTTCCGGTGTTCTTGCACGTCCCGGGTAGTTTCCGGTCGCCTGAATCCCTCCGGAAAGTGCGCCTGCCCCGTCAAATCCAATTACATCGTCTCCCTGCCAGCAGTGCATGGAAACCGGAATGTTTTTCAGGGCCTCCAGGGCGGCGTCCGTATCCACACCGACTGCACGGTAAATTTCCTTTGCGGCTTCATATCTCTCTTTTACTGTCATGATATCATTCTCCTCTTTCTGATTTTATCTGTACCGCCGGTCAGTCCAGATGGAATACCGGCTTTAAATCCACACTCACCGGGCTGTTGTCCGGGTTTGTATCCATGATGTCGGCCATATAATCCCACCATTTGCGGTTAATGGCCGTGTCTGCTGATTTCGCCCATTTTTCTTCCTCTTCAATCTCGATATAGCCATAGAGCACATTCGTCTCGCTGTCCAGAAAAATAGAATAGTTATGGCCGCCATACTCATGGATCATGTCCTTCATCTCCGGCCATAAAAGGTTGTGCCGTCTCTCATACTCTTCGGCCATGCCTTCATACAGATGCATTTTAAATGATTTATGTATCATCCTCGTTCCTCCATTATTGATATGTACTGATCTCAAAAGAGCTGTAAACCGCCGCTCTCGCTTCCGTAAGCCCCTGGAATTCTCCGGCTCTGATCATCTGAGCCAGAAGATTGCCGATGGCGGTTGCCTCGCCCGGACCCGCGTATACCGTTTTCCCCGTAGCCTTTGCGGTCAGCTGGTTTAAATACTCTGCGTTAGAACCGCCGCCCACAATATTCACAGCCTGATACGTCCTGCCTGTGATGGCTTCCAGCTCCTCCACCGTCTCCTTGTAACACTGAGCCAGGCTGTTGTAGATGACCGCCGCCAGCGCACCGGCCGTCTCCGGTACTTCCTGGCCGGATTCTCTTAAATACGCTTTTACCGCTTCCGTCATGCTCTCCGGCGCGAGAAATACGTCGTCGTTGCAGGGCACAATGGATTTTATGGTCTCATGGGACGCCATGCGGCAAAGTTCGGCGAAAGAATATACTTCTCCGGCCGCGGCAAGTTCCTTTTTTACAGACTGAATCATCCACAGGCCCATGATGTTTTTCAAATAGCGGAAACGATACTCATAACCGCCTTCGTTTGTCAGATTGGCCTTCCGGCTTTCTGCAGAACAGTCAGCCTCGCTTAACTCGGTACCCATCAGGGACCAGGTGCCGGAACTGATGTATAACAGACCGCCGTCTGTATCATGTGTTTTTTCAGTTTCATGGCATTTTCTTTCCCCGTGCTCCGGAACCGGTACGGCCATAACCGCGGAACCGGTGTCATGGGTCGCAGGAAGAACCACCTTGCAGTTAAAGCCGACCTCGTCCTGCACGGCTTTCGTCAGCGTCCCTACCACGGTTCCCGGCATGGACAGCCCGGTAAACAGTTTTTCAGGATATCCGAGCTGACGAATCAGTTCATAGTCCCACGTCTTCGTCACCGGACTGACCAGCTGGGTAGTCGTCGCGTTGGTATATTCCTGTCTCTTCACGCCGGTCAGCATGTAATGGAAGTAATCCGGGATCATCAGCAGAGACTCCGCGCCGGAAAGTGCCTCCGGCTGTTCCTCTTTCATCGCCATCAGCTGATAGATGGTGTTGAATATCTGCTTCTGGATTCCAGTCCTTTCATACAGAGCCTCCGGAGAAATGACTTCGTATACCTTTTCGTCCATGCCCTTCGTCCTGTCATCCCGGTAGCCGACCGCGTCTCCCAGTCTCCGTCCGTCTCTGTCCAGCAGGACAAAATCCACCGCCCAGGTATCGATTCCCATACTGCACGGAATCTTTCCCAGCGCCGCGCACTGCTTCATTCCCATCTTGATCTCGTGAAACAGGGATTCCACATCCCAGCAGAGATGGCCGTTTCTCTTCTCCATGCCGTTTTCAAAACGGTAGATCTCTTCCAGGCTGATTGTTCCGTCCTTCACTGTGCCGAGGATATGGCGGCCGCTGGAGGCGCCGATGTCCACTGCAAGGTAATAGTTCTCCATTTGTATCACCCTCCGATATTTTCTAATCATATTTTATCGAATTATCGGGCAGAAAAAAAGGTCTCGGTTTATTAAAAAATGTGTCCTTATTTGCACTTAACTATTTTTTTTGGACGCCGCTTGTGTACACCCTTTTATTCTTGTGCTATACTTCATGTATGAATATCTGTCTGCGGACCGTTACTGTCCGCAGGCCCTTCGATGGGAGGCCGCCATGGCATTAAAGCAGAAACGGGAACAGACTATTTTTCAAAAACAGCTGGAAAAAGCGGCAACCAGAAATATTGTTTTCCTGGTTTTCATCGGATGCCTGTTTTTTTCAGCCGCCATTTTCGGGATTAACTATTTAAACACCAGGTTTAATGTGCAGGAACACATCGAATTTTTGACCAGCACCTTTCAAACGGCTTATTACGCCACGGATTCCTACTTAAACGACACGGAAAATGACTCCGTTTTTACGCGGTGCATTGAGGATGGGACGGATGGCAGGGAGGTACATTACTCCTTAAGCAAGTACAATGTAGACAGCCCGATCCGCCTGAACTTAATCCTGGCAGACCGGGACCGGAATATCGTCTATACCAGCTACGGCGCCGATGATATGAACCTGCACCGGATCGCATTTAACGGCATTGTCTGCGACAACACAGCCGAAAATGGCCCGGACCTCTATCACACCGTTTACTATTTTACCGGGGACACCTCGGAATACGTCTTCTCCAAGCCCCTTTACCGCGGCGGAGAACTCATCGGGTTCGTGGGCGCCTATTTAAACGGCCATGACTGGGCCCGGCTGTTTTCCGATTATCAGTACGACAATATCATCACCACCGCAAACGGGGATATCATCTTCTGCTCCCGCGAGGGATTTCTGCCGGAGCGCAATACCAATAAATTCAGAAATGAATCACAGGAGCGCATGGTCTTCCTTCACGGAAACCGGTATCTGCTTTCGTCCCATTTTATGAAGGACGAGGGCGTGTTTCTCTATTCCTTTATCTATTACCCGAAAAATGTGCTCTATCTTACCATCGGTATCCTGACTATCGTGTTTCTGGGCGTGATCTGGTTTATCATGACCTTAAGGCTCTCCAAACTCATGGCGGAAAAGAATGCCCGGTCGGTCGGCATGCTGGCCGATGAGATGAGAATCATACGCCACGGCGACAGCGGCCATGTGATCGAAATCCATACCGGAGATGAATTCGAGGAGATCGCCGGCCAGATCAACCGCATGGTTAAGAGCATCAACGATCTGAACACGCGCAACACCGATTTAATCCGCTTAAACAGCATGATCGAGATCAGCAACCTACAGACCCAGATCAACCCTCATTTTATCTATAACACACTGGACACCATCAAGTACCTGATCATGTCGGAGCCCGACAAAGCCGCTCACCTCATCGAGAAATTCACTCATATTCTGCGCTACAGCATCAACAACACGAAGCAGGATGTCATATTGCTTGAGGATATGCGATACATAGAAGACTACCTCTATATCCAGCGGACCCGGTTCGGAGACCGTTTTCTCTGCGAGACTGCCCTTGCGGACGAGTGCATGAGATACCGTGTTCCGAAGCTGCTTTTACAGCCCATCATCGAGAACAGCATTAAATACGGTTTTAAGAAGAAGATGGAAATCCGTGTCGCCATACGCGGATGGTGTGAGGAAGACTACCTCTATCTGAGCGTCGAGGACGACGGCCCAGGCGTTCCCCGCGCCACGCTGGAGACCCTGCGGGCCATGTTAAAATCGGAAGAACTGAAGACAGAGCACAACGGCCTCCAGAACCTGGCCCGGCGCATTGTGCTGGAATACGGGGACAACAGCGAGATGACCATAGACAGCCGGGAAGGGGAATATTTCCGGGTGGATATCAGATTAAAAAATAAGGAGAGGAAAGCTTGTACAGTGTAATATTGGTAGAGGATGAGGACATCATCCGAAGAGGAATCAAAAACTCCGTGCCGTGGGAGGAATTTAACTGCAGTGTCGTCGGGGAGGCACGAAACGGGGAAGAGGGCGGCGCTCTGATCGCAGAGCGGAACCCGGACATCGTCATAACCGACATCAACATGCCGGTGGAGGACGGACTCCAGATGATCGCCAGGACGAAATGTGCCTATGATTACGTCGCCATCATCCTGACCGGCTACTCCGACTTTGAGTATGCCAGGGAAGCCATCCGAAACGGTGTCTCCTACTACGTTTTAAAACCCCTGGATATGGAGGAAATGAAGGAGGCGCTGGAACGGGCAGCCCTGGAACTGAAAAACATCGGAATTCTCCGCCGGGAGATGGAGGATCGGGAAAAGCTGAAGCATTCCGTTCTGATACCGGAGCCGGACTCCATGGGCGGCATGGACCCGGTCGCCTCTCAGATTCTCGATTTCATCGCCAGAAACTACGATCAGAAGATTGCGCTGGCCGACCTGGAAGAAGAGCTGCATTACTCGGAGCGCTATTTAAACCAGCGGTTCCAGAAGGCGTTAGGCACCACCGTAATCGAGTATCTGAACCGGTACCGCATCCAGAAGGCCCTGGCCATGCTGAGGGACGAGGAGAATGCCATTTCCGATATCGGATGGAAATGCGGGATCGGGGACTATAAGTATTTCAGCTACGTCTTCAAGAAATACATGGGTTGCTCTCCCAAAGAATACCGTATAAAGATTATATAAAGGCATTTGAACATGTACACAGCGGATACATACGAAAATACCGAACAGATCTCACTGATGTGTTCGGTATTTTTGCTGTTTGTTCGGAAATTCAGGTATTATCTTTTATGCACATTCACTAAAATAGAGATACAAACAACAAATGAAGGAGGATTTACTATGAAAAAAACAATTGCAGTGGCAATGGCGCTCACGATGACGGCAGCGGCTCTGGCGGGCTGTTCTTCTTCCTCTTCCACACCGGCGACAACGGCGGCTCCGAAGGCAGAGGCAGGCTCCGAGGCGGCGGGCGATACAAAGGCGGCAGAGCCGGAAGCGAAAAAGGGCGGCGGCAAGCTGGTGGTTTACTCTCCCAACTCCGAAGGACTCATGAACGCGACAATCCCGCTGTTTGAAGAAAAGTACGGCGTTGACGTGGAGGTGATCCAGGCCGGCACCGGAGAACTGGTCAAGAGAATCCAGTCCGAGAAAAATGATCCGTACGCCGACGTACTCTTCGGCGGCTCCTGGTCCCTGGCATTTGACAATGAGGACCTCTGGGAACCATACGTATCTCCTAACGATTCCGGCGTACTCGACGCCTACAGGAATACCTGCGGCTTCATCACCGGCAACGTACTCGACGGCAGCTGCTTAATCGTCAACACCGACTTAATCGGGGATATCAAGGTCGAGGGCTATGCCGATCTGTTAAATCCGGAATTAAAGGGCAAGATCGCAACGGCCGACCCGGCCAACTCCTCCTCCGCATTTGCGCAGCTGACCAACATTCTGCTGGCTATGGGCGGTTATGAGGACGACGCAGCCTGGAAATACGTGGAAGATCTCTTTACCAATATCGACGGAAAGATCATCGAGAGCTCCTCAGGTGTATACAAGGGAGTCGCGGACGGCGAGTATCTGGTGGGCCTTTCCTATGAAGATCCGTGCGCGCAGCTTGTAAAGGACGGCGCTCCGGTCAAGATCATCTATCCGAAGGAAGGCAGTGTTTATCTTCCGGCATCCGCAACCATCGTAAAAGGTGCGAAGAACATGGATAATGCAAAGCTGTTTATCGACTTCATCATCAGCGAGGAGGTTCAGAATATCTGGGGAACAACCCTGACCAACCGTCCGGTATTAAAAGACGCGAAAACCAGTGATTTCATGACACCAATGTCTGACATCTATGTAATCGAAGAGGATATCCCGTATGTGAGCGCTCATAAGAAAGAGCTCGTAAACAAGTATACCGATATCTTCACAAGCATAGAGTCATCCAAGTAGAGTAAATGAGAGGGCCGGAGGTTAAAGATGAGTAAAATTATTATAAAAGACGCAGTTAAGAAGTATGGTAATAACACGGTCATCCCGGACTTAAATGCCACCATCAGGGACGGGGAACTCTTTACCCTCCTTGGGCCTTCCGGCTGCGGCAAGACCACACTTCTTCGTATGATCGCGGGATTCAACTCCATTGAGGGCGGTGATATCTATTTCAATGACACCCGCATCAATGATATGGACCCCAGCAAGCGCAATATCGGCATGGTTTTTCAGAACTATGCCATATTCCCCAATATGACGGTACGCGACAACGTTGCTTTTGGTTTAAAAAACAGAAAGATTGAAAAAGAAAAGATTAAGACTGAGACAGATAAATACTTAAATCTGATGCAGATCATGCAGTTTGCCGAGCGTATGCCCAACCAGCTCTCCGGCGGCCAGCAGCAGCGTGTTGCGCTGGCCCGTGCGCTGGTCATCACCCCGGACGTTCTGCTGATGGATGAACCACTGTCAAATCTGGATGCCAAGCTTCGTCTGGAGATGAGAAGCGTGATCCGCCACACCCAGAAGGATGTCGGCATCACCACCGTCTATGTCACCCATGATCAGGAGGAGGCGATGGCCATCAGCGATACCATCGCAGTCATGAAGGACGGCGTCATTCAGCACGTCGGCACTCCCAAGGACATATACCAGAGACCAAAGAATGTCTTCGTCGCCACCTTTATCGGCAGAACCAACATCATTCCCGCCCTGGTGGAGAACGGTGCCATCGTTTTCGGCAACGGATACCGGGTGGAGATGGACTGCTTAAGACAGACGGCCGGCCAGGAGGTCTTATGCTCCGTGCGCCCGGAGGAATTCGTCATCTCCCCGGATGGAACGGAAGGCATCTCCGGCGTCGTGAAGGAATATACGTATCTCGGCTTAAATACACACTATTTTGTGGAGACTGACGACGGACAGAAGACGGTGGAGATCGTCGAGGAGTCTTCCATCGAAGACGAGCTGAAACCGGGGCAGAGGGTACTGCTCCAGGTGAAAAAGCATAAGATCAATGTCTTTAACAAGGAAGGCAGTGTAAATCTCGTAAGGAGTGAGGCATTCTATGAAGGATAATAGCAAATTCCGGCTGGACATATGGGGAATCATCACGCTGTGCACCATCGCAGTTTATGCCCTGTTTCTGATTTATCCTATGGCCCACTTAATTCAGCAGTCTGTCATAGATGCCGAAACAGGCCAGTTCTCCATGGCCAACTTTACCAAATTCTTTTCTAAGAGTTACTATTTCAACACCCTGTTCAACAGCTTTAAGGTGTCCATCGCGGCAACGGTTCTGTCCATTGCGATTGGAACGCCATTAGCCTATATCTTCTCCATTTATAAGATAAAAGGAAAATCTCTACTGAACATCCTGATCATCGTGGCATCCATGTCCGCACCGTTTATCGGCGCTTACTCCTGGATCCTTCTGTTGGCCCGAAGCGGTGTCATCACTACATTTTTCAAGAATATCGGTATCACCATACCGGATATCTACGGCTTCGGGGGGATCGTGCTCGTCATGACGCTGCAGCTGTTCCCGCTGGTATTCCTCTACGCCAAGGGTGCGCTCAAAAATATCGACAATTCCCTGGTGGAGGCGGCCAATAACCTGGGCTGTTCCGGCATTAAGTGCTTTTTCAAGGTTGTCATTCCGTTAATCATGCCAACGCTTCTGGCCGCAGCCCTGCTGGTATTCATGCGTTCCTTCGCGGACTTTGGAACACCGATGCTGATCGGCGAAGGCTACCGGACCTTCCCGGTCGTCCTCTATACGGAGTTCATCAACGAGGTGGGCGGCAACGACGGATTTGCGGCGGCCATCGCGGTTATCGCCATCGTCGTCACCACTGTCGTCTTCCTGGCGCAGAAATACGTGTCCAATAAGAACGCATTTTCCTTAAACGCCCTGCATCCCATCGAGGAGAAGGCGCCGAAAGGGCTGGCCGGCTTCCTGGCCCACGCGGCCTCCTATCTGGTCGTGGGAATCGCGATTCTGCCCCAGATATACGTCAGCTACACCTCTTTCAAGAAAACGGAAGGAAAGATCTTCGTCCCCGGCTACTCGCTGGAAAGCTACGCTTCCGCGTTTGGAAAGCTGGGACGGAGTATTCAGAACACGATTATCATCCCGATCTGCGCCCTCGTCATCATAGTCCTGCTGGCGATCATGATTGCCTACTTAGTCGTCCGCAGAAAGAACGCGCTCACCAGCACGGTGGATATCATTTCCATGATTCCTTATATCGTGCCCGGCACCGTTCTCGGTATTGCGCTTCTTACCGGCTTCAATAAAAAGCCTGTCATGTTAAGCGGTACCATGCTGATCATGGTCGTCGCCCTCGTAATCCGGCGGCTTCCATATACGATCCGCTCCTCGGTAGCGATCCTGCAGCAGATTCCGATGAGCATCGAGGAAGCGGCCATCTCCCTCGGCGCCTCGAAGATGAAATCATTTTTCAAGGTCACCGTACCCATGATGACGGCCGGAATCGTCTCCGGCGCAATCTTAAGCTGGGTTACCATGATCAGCGAGCTGTCCACGGCCATCATCCTCTATACAGGCAAGACAAAGACGCTGACGGTCGCCGTTTACACGGAGGTGGTACGAGGCAACTACGGCATAGCCGCAGCATTGTCCACCATACTGACGGTTCTGACGGTCGTTTCACTGCTGATCTTCAACCGGGTAAATGGAGGAAAGGATCTGAGCCTGTAGATAACAGACAGCTGTATGACAGGGTGCCAGAGTGTGCAGACAACAGGAATGAATATACAAACAGGCTCCCGGCCGGCTCACGAAAATGTGATGAGCTGGCCGGGAACTATTTTTTGCCCCTCTGGTCCTCTGGCGCTCTGCTATGGAAACAGGAGGATTATTTTTGCTTCTACTATATTTCCTGCAAACTTTGAACCTGATTCAAACTTGACAGCTCCATCTTTTTTCGTTATACTGTTATACAT
>OJKJ01000722.1_pt1 | contig 15566 bp, 13 predicted proteins | sample 1596491 | NCBI WGS metagenome assembly OJKJ01 (sample SAMEA4350160, study PRJEB24818) | metagenome | biome: human; feature: gut; material: faeces | place: Denmark | collected 2013-09 | reverse complement strand
TCATGAAAACTACTTGAACTCCTTGGAGGTAAAACGCTTTTTTCACGCGTAAACAATGCAATGACAGTTTGGACAGGTAATGCAAGTAGCGATAATCGACGACACACTTCAGAGCAAGCCTCTCCTAATGTATATTCCACTAAATCTGCGTCTATTTGTTCTACTGCGGTAATATCTAAAGTGGCCGCAGGGATCAATGGAGGTGGCTGCATTAAATTTAATTTACGAGCAACGTAAGGCAAGGTTGAGCCTTGTAAGGTTGCTGAAATTAATACCACAAAGAAAACCACGTCAAAAATTAAATGGGCATTAGGTAGCCCGTAGATAAACGGGAAAATAGCAAGAATAATAGGAACAGAGCCACGTAACCCTACCCAAGAAATTAATGTTATTTCAGGTTTAGGGAAACCAAATAATTTTAGAACAGGTATTACAGCCAATGGCCTCGCGATAAACGTTAAGACCAGAGCAATAATTAAGCCTTCAAGCCAGACTTCAATAAGAGAACTTGGGTTGACAAGTAACCCTAGCATAACGAACATGATAATTTGGCTTAGCCATGCTAATCCATCATGGAACAAAAATGTATTGCGTTGAAAAACAAACCGATGATTACCAATCACAACACCAGTGACAAAAATAGATAAAAACCCACTGCCTTCTAAATTACTGGCGAGACCAAAAGATAGTAGTCCACATGCAGCGACAAGCACAGGATACAAACCAGTAGCTAATAGCTTAATCTTATTGATAATTTTGACTGAAACCCAGCCAACGCTCAAGCCAACAACAGTACCTATTCCCATTTGGCTAAAAAACAGCAGAATTAATTCACTACCTGAAGCTTGTGGGTTCATTAAAAGTTGTAATAAACCAACAGTTAAAAATATGGCCGTAGGGTCATTTGTTGCACTTTCTATTTCTAAAGTGGATTGCAATCGTTCATTTAAATAGATCCCCGCGTTGCGTAGTAAGGAAAAAACGGCTGCGGCATCGGTAGAACCTACGATAGCGCCTAGTAATAGCCCTTCAAGCAGAGGAACGCCGAGAATATAGGCAGCAGCAAGACCTGTCACACCTGCGGTGACAAGAACGCCTAATGTTGCTAGTGTAAAAGATGGTTTCCAAACTAGACGAATTGATTTTACTGATGTTTGTAGACCCCCATCAAATAAAATTAAAGCAAGGGCGAGAGAACCAACGGCATAGGAAACATTCACGTTATCAAATGTAATCTTACCTATCCCGTCTTCGCCTGCTAACATGCCAATAAACAAAAACATGACTAGCATAGGTAAACCGAGCCTAGCAGACAATTTGCTAGAGAAAATTCCCAAAAGAATGAGTATAGAAATCAATAAAATGAGTTGTTCAATAGTTGGCATAATCAGTTTAATCTGTAAGTGAATAAAACGCTGACGATGCATCGTAAAGCGCGCGTAGAAAGCAAAAAACGAAAAAACAGCAAGACGACTAAATATACATAGAGAATAGATTATTTTAGCGAAAAGCTGATAATATCCATTAAAAAGTATATCTACATGATTATAATATAAATAAATTTAAATAATTTGATTATTTATCGCATTTTTTATTATTAAAGTGAGTTAAATCACGTAAAAAAATGATAAATTTGAATAAGTAAGCCCGCAGTTCACTTTATTTTTAATTTTTTAATTAAAGGTAATTTTGAAATGGGGGACATAAGCATTGAGGGGGAAAATAGGCACTTATAAAGTAAGGTAAAAGAGAGAAGGCCGAATATTCTTTCGACCTTCACCATCTAATTAATGGTAGCGCGCTTTTTTAGCTAAATAGTCACCAATAAATTGCATGCCTTGTACGATAATTACTAATGTAACAACGGTGATAGCCATTGCAACATTATCAAAACGTTGGTAGCCGTAGTTTAGAGCTAAGTCACCAACACCACCACCACCAACGGCTCCTGCCATTGCGGTTGCACCGACTAAAGTAATACTTGCAGCGGTTAAACTTAAAATTAATGATGACTTTGCTTCTGGTAAAATAAAATGCCAAACAATTTGCCAATTAGTCGCTCCCATAGAATCAGCCGCTTCAATAATACCCGAATGTACACTGAGTAATGAATTTTCAACTAAGCGTGCGGTATAGGGCGCAATAAAAATGACTAATGGCACTATTGCTGCGGTTGTTCCTATTGAAGTTCCCACCATAAAGCGTGTGAGAGGGATCATAGCAACTAATAAGATGATAAAAGGCAGTGAGCGAATAATATTAATAATCGGGTTCACTATACGATAAATACATTTATTTTCCCAAATACCGTCTGGTCTCGTTACAACAAGTACGATACCTAATAAGATCCCAAATATAGAACCTAGTACGAGCGCAACGCTAACCATCGTAAAAGTTTCTGACATCGCTAATAAAAACTGTTTAGTTGTTAAAGCGGTTTCGAATAATTGTGTCATAGTGCCCCCTTATTAACTGCAACTCCACGTTGGCGAAGAAAAGAAACTGCATCTTCAATTTTTTCTTTATCACCAATAAATTGGACAAACATACTGCCTAACACGACACCACTAATTTCTTTCATATTGGCAAACAAAATATTTATTTTGACAATTTCTTTGAGTATTAACTCATTAACGACAGGTTGTTGTGCGGAAGCCCCTAAAAATTCAAGACGATAAACATCTTGTTGATGTTCTAAGCTATGCAGAACGCGTTCTGGAATTTCTTCGTTTAATACGGTTCCTACAAATTTCTTGGTTGTGTCATGGCGTGGGTTGGCAAAAATATCAAGTACAGTTCCTTCTTCGACAATTTTGCCAGACCCCATAACAGCAACACGGTTACAAATTTGTTCAATAACTTCCATTTCGTGAGTAACTAGCAAAATAGTAATATGCTGCTCTTGGTTGATCTTTTTTAGTAATTGCAAAATTGAGCGTGTTGTTTGCGGGTCGAGTGCTGAAGTGGCTTCATCACATAATAAAATTTGTGGGTTGTTGATCAAGGCACGCGCAATGCCCACTCGTTGCTTTTGTCCACCAGATAACTGCCCAGGGTATTGGTTTTTTTTATCACTAAGCTCGACATATTCAAGAATGCTATCAACTCGCTGATTGATTTCTTGTTTATTGACACCTGAGAGTAATAAGGGCATCGCAATATTTTGAGCAACAGTTTTCGTTTCTAGCAAATTGAAATGCTGAAAAATCATACCGATGCTTTTTTTATGTGAGCGCGTTTCTGCTGGGGTATGCTCAGCAATATTTTGGCCATTGATAATAACGGCACCACTGGTTGGCTTTTCTAATTGATTAACCAAACGAATAAGTGAACTTTTACCAGCCCCGCTATAACCAATAAACCCAAAGATATCACCTTTATTGATATGCAAATTAATGTCTTGCAATGCAACTAAAGACTGCCCATCTTTTTCATAGACTTTTTGAATGTTTTGAAAGGTAATCATAATCTACTCTACACTATCAGCTAATTTCACACGTTCTGAAGGCGGTACAGCGGGTTGCCACTCATCCCCCAATAATTCAGCTTCTTGGCTATTTTTGACTTGCTCAAGGTGTTGTTCTTGATGACTCAAGTACAATTGAGCTGCAATATGGTCAGCCAATCGTTCTGCCCCAATATTCGTTCCAGGGATTAACCCTATGACCGGGCCCATACTGAGCGATGCACTTAAGTTAAAACAATATAACTGATTGATTTTTAATGTGTTTGACTTGTTTTTAGCTTGAAATTCAAAATGATTACCTAAATAAGGGTGTGAAGCTAACTCTGCATTTTCTTCATGAATGGATGGCGTGTATGCATCCCCCCATGTTTTAACTAACGGTGATAACCGATGAAAGGCGCTGTGCTTGGCCCAATTAATCCGATAACCAGTTGCCAAGATCAAATAATCTAATATAAATTTACCTGTCGTTGTCGTGACATGTAACTTTTTGTTTTTTAATTCAATAAATTTAACTTGACTATTGAAATTGAAATAAGCATTCTCATGACGAGATACTCTTAATGTGCTTCCGTGGGGCGCTGGTGTTTTGGCTTTGGCAACATAGTCCGTGTAATGCCATTTTTGAACATCGGTAAAATAGGTATATGCATTGGTAAAACCTGCGCTTCCAGCAACTTTCCCTCGGTTTACACGAGGCATATCGCTAGCACGAATTAAAATTTCAACCGAATTAGCACCATTTTCTAATGCCGTTGCTGAACTATCCATAGCACCTGCACTATAGCCAACAACACCAATGTCTAAACCCTTAAAGCGACGATAGTCAGTACCTGCATATGAATGTTCCCAATAGGTCGTTGGGATGTCATTCATAAAGCTAGGGATATTAGCCTCACTAAAAGACTCCATTCCAGTCGCTAAAATTACATGTTGCGCTTGATAACTGACCGTTCCTTCTGGGGTATCAAAAATTAATTCACGGTAGTTATCGTTTAATTGCACATCCACTAACCGATATTGATTAAGCACATAGGGTTCTGTCATGGTTTTATACCATTGCAAGTATTCTCCCCACTGCAAACGTGGGATTTTATCGAGTTCATCCCATTTTTGAATGCCAAACTGGGCTTTAAACCAAGCCTGAAAAGTTAAAGAGGGGGATGCAAGCGCAGGGCCAACCACATGTTTTGGGGAACGTAGTGTTTCCATTAGTGCAGGGGTTTGCCATGGGCCTTCTTTGCCAGCAGAGGCTTGATCGAAAACAATCGCGTTGATACCGCGTAATTTCAGGGCGAATGCTGCTGTAATACCTGACATACCCGCACCAATGATAGCGACATCAACAACTTGGTTTTCAGGGTTATTTTTTGATAATGACCAAGACGTTATTGGTAAATTTAGATACTGCAAATCTTGTTTTATTTGCGCTTCTAATGCCTCTAAACCCATAATCAGTTCCATTCAATTACTCCTTACCTTCTACTATTTCAAAGGGTTCACCCAGAGATAACATTAAGCGGTTCGCCCATGAAAAGAAGGCCGTTGATTGAACTAAATCAAGTAATTCAAGTTCAGATAAACCCAAGTTTTGTAACTCTTTAATTTGTGATGGTGTGGCTTGGATGGGGGTTGCAGATAAAGAGGCGACTAAATCTGTGATGGCTAGGAGTCTGTCATCAAAACCTTCAGCAAGTACTGAACCCGTCGCAGTTGCTAGTAATTTATCAACATCAGCACGTCGTTCTTTTGCATACTGACTGGCTTTTCTAGCATGTACAGAAGCGCAGTATATGCAGCCATTAACTTTGCTAGTTACGGCCGCAGCAAATTCACGTTCCCAGCGAGATAACCCTTCTGAGGTATAAAACACGCCTCGGTCAACTAAAGTTCGTAACTCTAAAATTTTACTTTGATGGGCGAGCAGTAAAAAATATTCAGAGTTTAATTGACCAAATTTTTTCATGACTTGGGCTTCTTCAACGGATAGCGTTTTTGCATCCCTTGCTGAAATCCAAGCTTCCCATCCTAAGTTATCTTGTGTAAAAGCGGTTGGAGAAGAGTTCCCTTTTCGGGTTAATAGTTGATGGTTCCATTTACCAGCCACAACTTTGGACGAATTACTTGTAAGGCTGCTATTATCTGTCAGTAAAAGGATCCCTTCGATTAGCCGAGCTTGATAGGTGACATAAGTTATTAATTGGGCAAGTAAAATAATGTCACTCTCTTGCCAACCTTGTTCAGTTAATGCAGCAATTAATTGGTAATGGGTGTCTTTAGGTGATTGCGTTAAAATTTGCAGATATTCTTTTGCTGTGGAAAGTGGTTGGGTAAGAGGTTCATCAGGAATTGAGTCTATTAATTGCAAATAAAATTCAGCGAGACGGGGACTTCCCGTTATTTTCGCGACTTCATGAGCAAAATAATATTTCACATCATTTGTGAGAAGTGTCGATGGCGTAGAAAAAATAGCTTCAAATACGGCTTGAGTATTTTCAGTCGCGACTGAGCGTTCATGGCGAATTTTAGCTAGATTGGAATCTGGTGTTAAATTAGTTAAATAATTAATTACATCATTATAGGAAATAGTCATAAAGCAACTCACTTTTTTTAAACGTTTTTATCTCCTTCATTACATATCAATCACATCACTAATCGAACGATCTATTTGTTATATATTTATAACCAAAAAGAATTACAAGTGACTCTTATATTACTTTTGTATTAAGTTATAACGATATAGTCTAAGTTGTGCTCTTTAATTATGATTATACTGCCCAAAATATCTTTACAGGGTTGTTACATATGTTAAAACAAAAAATAATAGGTTTATCTTTAATTACTACTGCTTTAGCTGTGTTGGCTGGGTGTGGCGATAATAGTGAAAAAGATAATCCTAATAAAAAACAAATTACAATAGGCTTTGGTGTTGGCAATTATATTGACCAAGTGGATAAAGGTATTGTACCGATTTTAGAAAAAAAAGGTTATACCGTTAATTTGCGCCAATTTTCACAGAATAGGCAAATAAACCCTGCTTTTGAAGAAGGCTCTATTGATGCTTCTGTAAATCAAAGCCGTGCCTATATGGAGGCTTATAACAAAAAAAATAATATTAACATGGTGGCATTGACAGACTCACCGAGTGCGCCTCAAAGCCTGCGGTCAAATAAACATAAAACGCTGGATGATGTGAAAGATGGTATGATTGTTGCGTTATCTAATGACCCCGTTAATGCAGAGCGTGGCGCTAGGATCCTGGAAAAGTTAGGTTGGATTACAATTAAGCCTGATGTGAGTACATTAAGTTTTAGTGTTAATGATATCTCCCCAAATGAATATAACTTAGATATTCGAGAAACCGATGCGGCTCAAGGGTTGCGATTATTAGATGATGTTGATTTTGTCGTTGTGAATGGTAACTATGTGGCGAGTGCTGGCCAACGTATTGCTGATGGTTTAGTTGTAGAAAACTCACCGCTAGAGCATCGCGTTATTGTGACTGTCATGCAAAAAGACCTAGATGCTCAGTGGGCAAAAGATTTGAAAGAAGCTTTTGAATCTAAAGAGTATGCAGATTATATTCGTTCTCAGCGTATTTATGATGGTTTTATTGAACCTGACAGCTGGAACAAATACCCTAAATAAAATCCTAGTCTATTTTTTTATTATTAATATTATGTTAACCACTAATTTTTATTAATTAGTGGTTTTTTGCTATAAAAGATAAATATCTTACTGATTTAATATGAAAAAGATTCGTGTTGAATTTGTAGACAACAGGATGTTTTTTCGTTATTTAATAGGTTAGGAAAGGCATTATAAAAATAGTCTGTAGATAATTTTATTTAGAAAATAGAACTGACAGGGGAAAATATGAGCAATGAATTAATTGATGCATTTAATGTAATAAAATCTAAAAAATGGGTTGATTTGACACATAGCTTCGATAAAGACTCACCGCATTTTTTTATGTTTGACTCTGCTGAGTTTAAAACATTATTTGGCTATCCAGAAGGTTTCTTTGCACAGCAATTTACATTTCCAGGACAATATGGCACCCATATTGATGCTCCCTGTCATTTTGTTGAAGGGAAACGTTATTTACATGAGCTTGAATTAAAAGAACTTGTTCTGCCATTGATTGTTATTGACCAGTCTGAAAGGGCAAAAGAAGATCCTAATTTTGCATTTTCTCTTGATGATGTCCTTAATTTTGAAGCGAAATATGGCCGAATTGAATCAGGGAGTTTTGTTGCATTACGTACTGACTGGAGTAAACGTTGGCCATCACAAGAGCTGATGGATAATAAAGATGACGAGGGCAATAACCAAATACCGGGTTGGGGAATGGATGCACTTAAATTTTTATTTGAAGAACGCGGAATAAAAGCGATTGGTCATGAAACATTTGATACTGATGCAGCAAAAGATTTTCGAAAAAATAATGCGTTACTTGGTGAGTATTATGTATTAGAACAGGATACATACCAAGTTGAATTATTGGCTAATTTGGACCAAGTCCCCACTCGTGGTGCTGTAATTTTTAATATTGTTGCTAAACCAAACAATGCTAGTGGTTTTCCTGTTCGTTCTTTTGCAATACTGCCATAGAATTTATAATTATAACCAATCTGCTAATGTAATAGCAGATTGGCTAAAACGACTATAAAGCAAATAAAATCCATGCAGCAGCTAATAACATACACAAGAGTGCTACAACTCCCCCTGATTTAGAAAACTCACCAAAAGAAATTTTTACGCCATATGCCGCTGATTGTTCGACCACAATAATGCCAGCAAGACTACCGAAAACCAGTAAGTTACTTGAAAAACCAGAACCCAAAACGAGAGCGGCGCCTAACGAATCGGCATTACCTTCAGGTGTTAAGAAGGGAACGAGTAACATGACTGAGGGGTTGTTTCCAACGATAGTACTTAGAACACCAGTAACTAAAAATAGAGCTAATGGATTGTTGAGATCCACACCATAGCTTCGCAAATCAGTTAATAATTGCTGAGGAAGACCTGTGGCGGCAAAAGCGGCATTGACGACAAATAATCCCATGATGAGTAATAAAAGATTGCCATCGACGAGTTTAAGCATATCACTCGAGGCAATGGATCTATTTAATAATAAAAATCCAGCAGCCGTTAATGCTATAAGTTCTTTAGGAATATCAGTCACAATAAAGGTAATGATAACTGCGAAAGTAATAACACCAGCTTTTGCAGTTTCCCATACATTTAATGTTTCTTGGGTGGTTTGAGGGGGAGTTGATAGCGCATTTTCTTTAGTCAAATACCAACGATTACGATATAACCAAACAAGTACTAACCATGTTAATGGTAAGGAAAGCAGGGCTGGTATTGCAGACGCCTGTAATAAGCCAACAAACGAGATATCGAGCCCTTGCGCTGCGATCATATTCTGTGGGCTACCAATCAATGAGCCCGCCGCTCCGTTATTAGCCGCGAAACAAAAGCCAAGTAAAAAAGGAATTGGGTTTAAACCGCGAGATAAACTAATTGATACTAATAATGGTGTCATGGCGACAACAACAACATCATTCGTGAGCAATGCAGAAAGAAAGCCGCCGACAAGAATTAAAACAGCCAGTAATATTGGTGGTGAAACTTTTAGCATGGCTACCCGGTTTGCGGTCCAGCTATAAAAACCAGAAACAACGAAAGAAGCAGAAACGACCATAAGCCCAAATAACATACCAATAGTTCGGTAATCAATAGCATTCCATGCATGGGGAGGGGTAATACTATCGATAGCCATCATAGCTAAGGCACCAATAACCGCAGCGCCAGTTCTATCAACTTTGAAGCCAGGTAGCTTACCAAAGCCCATCGCAATATAAACCAAAAGAAAAACAATAACGGTTAACGTCATGATATTCACATTTTAATTAAGAAAATTAGAGGTAATTTATCGGTGAACACCTGATGAAGCAAGGCTAAATAATGTATTGATAATAATGCGTTGCTGTTGGTTCTATTTAAGACTATCTCAAAAAGACGGTGGCTATAATGAAATAGATAATACGTTTAGTAATTTTATTACAAAATTGAGAAATGATCTGTGCGGGTGAGAAAATGTTGGCAGTTCACTGGGTAGAAAAAGATAAATAGAAAATAAATTGTGATGATTGTCACCAATTGAAGATAAATTGTGATTTTTTCTTTGTGATTAAAATCACGAAAAATGTTTTTTTAGTGCAAAAAAAGAGCAATGTAATTTAGTAACACGATTTTTTTGTGATCTTTGTCAATATAAAGATGGGGTAAGTAGGGGGTGGATGGTGATGATGGTCACAAAAAGGCCCGCGTGGTGCGAATCTGATCAAGCTCATGCTAGAGTGAAAGTGTTGAAAAAATCACAGACGTTATTTGGCGATAACGTTACAACTTTATCATTTTCGTACCACGGGGTTCTGTCATGGTAACATCAAATATCAAATTAAAGGTACAGAATTTTGGGCGTTTCCTCAGTAATATGGTTATGCCTAATATCGGTGCCTTTATCGCTTGGGGATTAATAACGGCGTTATTCATCCCAACTGGCTGGTGGCCTAATGAGACATTAGCTCAACTTGTTGGCCCTATGATCACTTATTTATTACCACTATTAATCGGTTATACTGGTGGCCGTTTAGTTGGTGGAGAGCGGGGCGGAATAGTCGGCGCAATAACAACAATGGGGGTAATTGTTGGTGCTGACATGCCAATGTTTATGGGGGCAATGATTGCTGGCCCATTAGGCGGATATGCAATAAAACGTTTTGATTTGTGGATAGAAGGCAAAGTTAAAACAGGTTTTGAAATGTTGGTGAATAATTTTTCCTCCGGCATTATCGGCATGTTATTAGCCATTTTGGCTTATTTAGCTATTGGGCCTCTTGTTGCAGGGCTATCCAAAATATTGGCAGCAGGCGTGAATGTGATGGTGGAGAATAATTTACTTCCACTCACGTCTATTTTTGTTGAGCCCGCCAAGATATTATTTCTAAATAACGCGATTAACCACGGTATTTTCTCACCCTTAGGTATTCAACAAGCGACTGAAACTGGCGCATCTATTTTCTTTCTTATTGAAGCCAACCCTGGACCGGGTTTAGGTGTTTTACTTGCTTACATGTTTTTTGGTAAAGGAAATGCGAAGCAATCTGCACCAGGAGCCGCAATTATTCACTTTTTTGGTGGGATACATGAGATTTATTTCCCCTATGTCTTAATGAACCCTCGGTTAATTCTTGCAGTTATTCTGGGTGGGATGACAGGAGTGTTTGTTATGAACCTTTTTCATGCAGGGTTAGTCTCTCCTGCATCACCGGGTTCAATATTTGCAGTTCTGTTGATGACGCCTAAGTCATCATTGGTCGGTGTGATTTTATCAGTCACCAGTGCGACGTTAGTTTCCTTTATTGTTTCCGCGATTTTATTAAAGAAAACTCGCATAGGTGATGATGATGAGCTCGAAAATGCTACGAAAAAAATGCGTAATATGAAATCGCAATCAAAATCATCGGCAGCAGTAGAAATCAATCAAAATACCTCTGTTAATTTAGCAGAAGTACGCAACATTATTGTAGCTTGTGATGCAGGAATGGGTTCTAGTGCCATGGGAGCAGGGGTATTAGCTAAAAAGGTGCGTGATGCGGGCTTATTAGGAATTTCTGTTACGAACATGGCAATTAACGACCTGCCGGATAACGTTGATATTGTGATAACGCATAAAGATTTAACACAAAGAGCGAAAACATTTGCACCAAATGCAATGCATATATCGTTGACTAATTTCCTAGATAGCCAAACGTATAATGATCTTGTAACAAACTTAATAGCTAAAAAAAATCCTCAAGCAGCAAATGATGGACGACTGATTAAACAAACGATTATTGCAGCAAATGATGAATTCTATGAAATGGAAGATCATGATGATGCGATATTTACATTGAGTGCAAAGCATATTCATTTAAACCTATCTGCACAGAATAAAATGCAAGCCATTCAATTTGCGGGGCAAAAATTAGTTGAGGGTGGCTATGTTGAGCCTGACTATATTGAGGCGATGTTAGCTCGCGAAAAACTGACTTCAACCTATCTAGGTGAATCTATTGCTGTTCCTCATGGCACCATAGAAGCAAAAGATCGAGTATTAAAAACTGGCATTGTTATTTGCCAATACCCTGAAGGCGTACAATTTGGTGAAGAACCTGATGAAATTGCCCGCCTAGTTATTGGTATTGCAGCACAAAATAATGAGCACATTGAAGTTATCACACGAATTACTTCCGCTTTAGATGAAGATGGGGTTATTGAGCGTTTATGTGAAACCCAAGATGTTCAGGAAGTACTCGAAATTTTAGCGTCTCAAAGTGCAGCATGAGGAGAATAATAATGAAAGTCATTCATTTTGGTGCAGGAAATATAGGCCGCGGTTTTATTGGTAAATTATTAGCAGACGCAAATTCACAAGTAACTTTTACTGATGTCAATCAGCCATTGATTGACCAACTCGCGCATCAGCAATCTTATAATGTTCATGTTGTTGGTCAGGAAAATCGTATTGAGAAAGTTCAACACATTCACGCTATTAATAGTAATGACCCTAAAACGATAGAGTTTATTGCAACAGCAGATATGCTTACAACAGCAGTCGGGCCACAGGTGCTGGAAAAAATTGCCTCAACGATAGCTAAAGGCATTATTCATAGAAAATCGTTGGGAAATAACCAGCCGCTCAATATTATTGCATGTGAAAATATGGTAAGAGGAACTAGCCAACTAAAGCAACATGTATTGGCTCAATTGCCTGAAGAGTTGCATCAATGGGTTGAGCAGCATATTGGCTTTGTAGACTCCGCAGTTGACCGTATTGTTCCTCCGATGGATGCAGCGAATGATGACCCGCTTGACGTTACTGTCGAATCCTTTAGTGAGTGGATTGTTGACCAGACACAATTTGTTGGTGATATTCCTATTATCAATGGGATGGAATTAACGGATAACCTAATGGCATTTGTTGAACGCAAACTATTTACGTTAAATACAGGCCATGCGATGACAGCGTATTTGGGACAATTATATGGATACCAAACAATTAGTGAGTCAATTGGGGATTTGAGGATCCATACTGTTGTTAAATCGGCTATGCAAGAAAGTGGACAAGTTTTAATTCAACGTTATGGCTTTGATTCACAAATACATAATCAATACATAGATAAAATACTAAGTCGCTTTGCAAACCCATATTTAAAAGATGATGTTAGTCGAGTAGGGCGACAGCCTATGAGAAAGTTAAGTTCTAATGATCGCTTAATTAAGCCGTTGTTAGGCACATTTGAATACCAATTACCAAATGAAAATCTGATCATAGGAATTGCTGCCGCATTGCATTTCAGATGTGAAGCCGATCCTCAAGCAAATGAAATGGCAAAGTTAATTGCTGACAAAGGTATATATCAAGCGGTTGTTGAGCTTTGTGGGTTAGAGCAATATCCCGAGGTTGTTGATAGAATCTGTTCTCAATACCAGTTATTGATATTGAGCAATAAGTGATATTACGGATAATAGATTGATTAATTGAGGTTCAGTCACTTTATGGCTATCTACAGAATGATAGTAAGTAGTATAGCTATAAAGTGATAAAAGAAGCTAATATGGAAAATAAACAAAACATTGAAAATCAGATTCTTGAGCGGTTAAATCAACGGCCAGAAGTAAATTTATTTGTTCAAGAGGTCGTTCTTTTAATTTCACAAGCTATTGATAAATTAATGTTAAAAGTTTTTAGAAAGGATGACTATGCAGTAAAATATGCAGTTGAACCACTTTTAACTGGAAATGGGCCATTAGGAGAGTTATCAGTTCGTTTGAAACTTCTATTTGCATTAGGGGCGATTTCTCGTGAAACCTATGAAGATATAGAATTATTTCTTGCTTTGAATGAATCGTTATCAACCGAAAATTTAAATATAAATTTTACAGATGATGAAATTTTAGGCAGCATTAAAATGCTTCATTGTATGGAACCTTTACCAGAAATGATGAGATTCAATCAACCAGAGGATCTTGTCGATAACCAATTAATTGAATTACAAAAACACCGTTTTCAGCAAATGATCAAATCCTCATTGGTGTTGTCTGTAACGGCTTTAATTACCCAAATTATAGAAACTGATGTATTTTAAAATCGCATATTCAGTCCTCTCCTATTTTACTGTTTACTTATCAAAGTAAATATGTTTGAAATAACACATTATTAGTCGGGTATCAGCAGAGCATCGAATGAATATTATTGTTGCACATGAAATTACCACTGAAGATAAAGAAGAACTCCTTGCAGGGTTACGTAGTTTTAATATCCAATATTTGAATGCAGAACGTTTTGGTGAGCTAGGCGTTTATTTTAGAAATGATTCTGGTGTTATGTTGGGAGGATTACTGGCTTCTGTGAAGGCAAATTGGCTTTGTATCGATTTTTTATGGGTAAGTGAGGACGCCAGAAAAATGGGGTTAGGCAGTAAATTGATGAAGATAGCTGAACGAGAAGCAATTAAATTAGGTTGTATTCATAGTTTAGTTGATACATTCAGTTTTCAAGCCTTGCCATTTTATGAAAAATTAGGATATGTAAAACAAATGTCCTTGCCCGATTTCCCAGAGACAGGCATGGAGAGGCATTATCTCACTAAAACTGATTTATCATAATCATATTTACTGCATTTAATCTGCTGTAAGTTGACATTGTTATCATTTAACTAGCATTTGATACACGAAGAGAAGATATGAAAGTTTGTATTATAGGGACATCTGGAGCAGGGAAGACGACGTTATCTGCCAAGTTATCTGATGTATTTAACACGCCCGTGTATGGTTATGATGAAATTTATTGGGATAAAACCCAGCAGGAATATATCAAAAATCCTCAATCTACTATTAACGCCTTAGTTTTAGCGATAACGTCTAAAACAGAATGGATAGTTGAAGGTGCTTACGATAAGCGTTTAATACCATTTTTTAACGATTGTACGCTGATTATTCGCTTAATTATACCTTATCGTATTTGTGCCTTTAGAATTGTAAAACGATACCTTTCATCGAAACTTACAACAACGGGGCCTAAAGAAACGCTTTTTAATACGATTGAGCTATTACGATTTGCAAAGCAATTTGATAAGAGACTTGATGATTTCTTTGCTCAAAATCCTTTATTTGCATCTAAGGTCATCATTATTAATGACAATAAGCAATGTATTGGTGCAATAAACAAACATTTAGAGCAAATAAAATAAATAGAATTCGTTTCCTGCCAAGCACCTACCTTTATAACTAATCTTTACGATAATTTTATTTAAGATGATTAAGTTTGGGTGACTACCAACCGAAGCTTTTACGAACACAGAGTTTGCATCTATAGTACTTCTTATTTTCTTAATGTTTAGATATTGTTTAATTGCTGATCTGAACTTACAAATTTATATAGGTCTAAAACTTAATATGAGTGTAAATATGAGGTATGACATGAGGTTGTTTATAATCGTTTTTGCAGTAATGCTTTCCGCTTGTGCATCTTCTGGGCATGAGTTAAGTAAAGAAAAACCTAAAGATGACCCTTACGCTGATAGCACATTAAACAGTATTAAAGCTGGTCAGGATATTCAAATAGAGCGGCAAATGCGACGAGGATATTAATTTGGCAATAGAATAATTAATAATAAACTAAGAAGTCTGCCTATGAAGTGCCTTCTACTAATCGTTGGGTAACTAATTACAGGGAGGCATTTCATCGTTATAAATTTTTCTTTTTGGCTATTTAGTATTTTAAAAGCCAAGACATAGGGCCGTTGTTGACATATGAAGATACAAACCTTAGGTATCGGTTAATTCGTATGCTTTTTTTGTGTCTTGCTGTTTCGATTTGGTTTGTATTTCGCTTTATAGGGGGGATTGAGTATGAGTAATAGACATGATTGGCTTTGTGAGGTTTTTGTTTAGGTGGGAATAGCTGGGTTTAGCTTGCTATGGTGTCCCCTGCAGGAATCGACTGGTGAATTTAATATATTGATTTTTAATAAATATTATTTTC
>OJKJ01000716.1_pt1 | contig 15682 bp, 16 predicted proteins | sample 1596491 | NCBI WGS metagenome assembly OJKJ01 (sample SAMEA4350160, study PRJEB24818) | metagenome | biome: human; feature: gut; material: faeces | place: Denmark | collected 2013-09 | reverse complement strand
CCTCCGTTTTGCCCAGAGCTTCTAGAAAATCATATCATATTCTTTTATTTATTTCCATATTTCTATCCAAAACAATCTAAAATATTTCTAAAAAAGAAAGCCGTCTACAGGATTTTCTCCTGAGACAGCCCTCTCTTTCAAGATTTAGACCTCTGTAAAAACAAATTTCCCTTCGTCGTACGTGCAACGGTACCCTTTATTGGCCGCGATCACCCCTTCCAGCATTCTTTCCGAGACCGCATCCTCAATCTGATTTTGAATCACCCTGCGCAAAGGTCTGGCGCCATAGAGAGGATCGTATCCCTGTTCCGCCACCGCGGCAACAGCTTCCGGTGTGAACTCCATGCCGATTTCCATATCGCAGAGTTTTTTCCGAAGGGTATCAAGCATTTTCCCTGCGATTTGAGAGGTATCCTCCTTGGTAAGCTTGTGGAACACGATGATGTCGTCCACCCTGTTCAAAAATTCCGGCTTGAACAGGTTCTTAAGTTCTGCCATCACCAATTCCTTGGTTTTCTCGAAGTCGGCATTTTCACTGTTCGCTTTTTCCGAAAAACCCAAGCTCTTCTGTTTTTCCGTGATGAGCCTTGCCCCCACATTGGAGGTCATAATGATCACTGTATTCTTGAAGTCCACAGTCTTTCCCTGGGAATCGGTGACACGGCCATCCTCCAAAATCTGAAGCAGAATGTTGAACACATCGGGATGCGCTTTTTCGATTTCATCGAAAAGTACTACAGAATAAGGCTTCCTGCGGACAGCTTCGGTCAACTGTCCGCCTTCATCGAAGCCTACATATCCGGGAGGTGAACCTACCAGACGGGACACCGTGTGTTTTTCCATATATTCGGACATGTCAAAGCGCACCATTGCCTTTTCATCCCCGAACATGGCCTCTGCCAAAGCCTTGCAGAGTTCAGTCTTTCCTACGCCCGTGGGACCCAGAAAGATGAAGGAACCGATAGGCCTGTTTTTGTCCTTCAGTCCTACCCTGCCTCGGCGAATAGCCTTCGCAATTGCAGTAACCGCTTCCTCCTGGCCTATAACACGCTTGTGAAGTGTGTCTTCAAGCCGAAGAAGTCTCTGGCTTTCTTCCTCCGTCAGCTGTGAAACAGGGATTCCCGTCCACATCGCTACAATATCGGCAATATCATTTGGCGTTACAACACTATTGGTTCTCTCGTTCTTAGCACTCCATTCATCCTTTGCGTGCTCAAGCTGTTCCTGAAGCTCCTTCTGCCTGTCACGCAGAGACGCTGCCCGTTCAAAATCCTGAGAGTTGACTGCCGCCGCCTTGTCAATTTCGATTTCCTTGATTTTTTTCTCCAAATCCTGTAGATTATCCGGGGCGGTGAAGGTGCGCAGACGCACCCGGGACGCCGCCTCATCAATCAGGTCAATGGCCTTGTCTGGCAAATAACGATCGGAAATATACCGGGAGGAAAGCTTTACCGCAGACTCTATGGATTCTTCTGTGATCTGCACTTTGTGGTGCGCTTCATACCGATCCTTCAGCCCTTTTAAGATACTGATTGCCTCTTCCTCACTGGGTTCTCCCACAGTCACCGGCTGGAATCTCCGCTCCAGCGCCGCGTCCTTTTCAATATGCTTCCGGTATTCGCTGATCGTCGTCGCGCCGATCACCTGAAAATCGCCTCTGGCCAAGGCTGGCTTCAAAATGTTGGCCGCATCGGTAGAACCTTCAGCAGAACCCGCGCCAATGATGGTGTGCAGCTCATCGATAAACAGAATAATATTCCCATCTGCTTTCACTTCGTCGATGGCGCTTTTGATCCGCTCTTCAAAGTCTCCCCGATATTTAGTACCGGCTACCATACCCGTCAGATCCAGGGATACCAGTTTTTTGTTCTTCAACAGCTCCGGCACATCGCCCGAGTGGATCTTTAATGCAAGTCCTTCTGCGACTGCAGTTTTACCGACGCCAGGCTCACCAATGAGAACCGGGTTATTTTTCGTCCGTCTGGAAAGGATCTGAATCACCCGTTCAATCTCATTTTGGCGCCCGATCACAGGATCAATTTTTCCCTGAGCAGCCAGTTGTGTCAAATCACGTCCAAACTGCTCCAACGCCTTTCCACTGCCCTTACTCTGCTCTCCCGTACCGGCGGCATCGCCGTTTCCGCCGGAAAAAGATGTGTTGTTCAGAACACTGGAGAGCTCAGATATAATCCTATTGGGATCCACACCCAACAATTGCAGAAAACGCATTGCATAACTCTGCCCATCCTCCAGAATGGCAATCAGCAGATGCTCGGTCCCTACGTAAGAAGTATGCAGCCTTGCGCCCGCCATAGCGGCCACCTGCAAAATCCTTTTTGTCCTCGGGGTAAAATCGTCCGCATTCAGTACAGTAGGAGAGCCGGAACCGATTTTTTCCCGGATCATCTTTTCAAAGTCCTCCGCGGTAACTCCCAACTTATTGAGCACCGTGCCGGCGACGCCTGTCCCTTCCTTTAGCAGCCCCAACAGGAGATGTTCGCTGCCGATATAATCATGCCCCAGCTCTTGTGCGGAGGTGATTGCCAAATTCAAAGCACTGTTTGCTTTCTCGGTAAAGCCGTTAAAACGATACATCGATCATCACTCCTTTATTTTTGCGCAGATTTCGCGTGTCAACGTTGCACGCAGAATATCTCTTTCATTCTGATCCATAGACCGGCCTTCTCTGGCCATTAAGGTGGCGGGCTGAACCCGTACGCTCAGTGTGTTGAGTTCTTCTTCCCTGACGCCATGCAGTATGCCAGTTGAAAGCCCGAAGCGAAGGTAGGAAAGCAGTTCCATAAATTCATTGGCAGACAGCAGCTTGGCGCTTTTCATTACACCTGCCGCACGGTCAATTTTGTCCTGCAGGACGATGCTTGCACTCATTTCCTTCCTGGCCCTACGCTCTTCTTCAATCAATTGTGAGGCAATCGCATTTAAATTAGCCACTGCTTCTGTTTCACTTAGTCCCAGCGTGATTTGATTGGACAGCTGGTACAAGCCCCCTACTACCTGCGTTCCTTCTCCATAGGTTCCCCGCAGGGTTAGCCCTAACTTGGAAAGATTATTGGAAATTCTGGACATTGCCCCGTTCTCTATCAAGGCGGGAAGATGCAGCATCACGGAGGCCCGCATCCCGGTTCCGAGATTTGTAGGACACTGCGTCAAAAATCCGAATTCAGAATCAAACGCAAAGTCCAGGCTTTCTCCTAACAGCGTATCGATACGATCCGCCATCTCTGCTGCACCTTTCAGAGACAGACCTTCCCTCAAAATCTGAATCCGCAGATGATCCTCCTCATTAATCATGATTGAAACACTCTCATCCGCGGAAATAAGAATTGCTTTTCCCCGCCGGTCCGATATAAATTCCGGACTGACAATATGTCTTTCTACCAGGGAAACAGCTTCCTCTTCCGTTAGATTTTCCAAAGGGAGATAGGAAAATGTATCAGCCAAGATGCTATTTCCAGAAAGAAGCGCTTCCCGTATCTTGGCGGCAATCTCTTCCTTCTGTTTTCCAGACGCATGGGCGGGAAAAGGATAGGAACGCAGGTTCCTTGCCAGACGGACACGTGTGCTGCATACCACGTCACTGCAGTCTCCAACCTTTTCATACCATTTCTCTATCCTAGCCATTTTGCTCCATCTCCTTAATTTCGTCCCTCAGAACAGCCGCAGTTTCAAAGTCCTGTGCTTCCACTGCCTTTTTCAGCAACCGACGTTTTTCCTCCACAGGCGCTTCCCGTACAGGCATGATCTTGTTATTTAAATCTGCAATTCGAAGAGCAGATCCTCCTGGAACCTTTCCTTTGTGCTGTGTGGTACCGTGAATTCGTTGAATGACAGGCGCCAACTTCCGGCGGAAAATCTCGTAGCAATGTGCGCAGCCAATTTTGCCCGTTTTAGAGATTTCTTCAAAACTGGCTCCGCATTTCTCACACCGCAGAATCTCTTCTTCCTGTATGGTTGTTCCCAATAAGCCGCCCAGCATATTGCCGAAGCTGAAACTCCAGTCTTGAAAGATATTGCCGTACCCCTTCATTTTTGCGCAATCCGCGCAGAGATGGTACTGCGTAAGCTTCCCATTGACAATTGTCTTAATATGTGTTGTCGCCGTCTTTTTTCCACAGGATTGGCAAAGCATCTGATATCCATCCTTTCATATTTCCTGAATACTGTTGCCTAAGAAAACTTTCAAAGATTTAGGTTTTGACCACCAAAAGCATATTTTTATAAATAGAAGCACGCACTGCATCCCTGAATTCTCTGGGAATCAAGGAAAGGCTTTTGTCAGAAGCCGCTGCCTGAAGCAATGAAGCAGCTTCAGAATCAATAACGCCGTTTTGCAGCATATTTTCTGTCATAGCTCTTGCTGTTCCTCCATCCAACGAATCTCCGACTGCGTTAATAATATGCATCACTACATCCGACTTAGAAAGCTGACGTCTTGTGATTCTGATATAACCTCCACCGCCCCGGCGGCTTTCGACATGATACCCCTGTTCCGGCGTAAACCGGGAAGTTATGACGTAATTGATCTGACTTGGAACACATCCCAAGACATTGGCCAATTCGTTCCGTTGGATTTCTGCCGTTCCGTCCGCTTCATTGAGAAGCTGCATAATGTATTTTGCCACACTGTCACTGATTCTCATTGTTCTCGCCTCTAATTTGTCTTTGACTTTCTTTGACTTTCTTTGACTTTTATTATATCAATTTTAGAACTCCTGTCAAGGTCAATAAAAGTCAAAATAACTATTTTAAATTGAATTAGATTAAATTAGCTCCCAATTTCTTTCAATAGCTCACCTATTCAACTGTTTTCTTTTCATTTTAAATCCTCGAACCTTTTTGGTGCTCCGCCATAAGATAGAGTGTAAATGAAAGGAGGCGTTCTTCATGTGTGGTAACGGAGGTTGTTCTTGGATCATCATCATTCTGATTCTCCTCTGCTGCTGTGGCGGCTGTGGTTTCGGTGGCTGCGGCAATGGCTGCGGCAACGATTGTGGTTGCAATGGCTGTGGCAACTGCGGAGGCTGTGGTTGCTAAGTAACGCAACTGCGTAAAGAGCGCATTCTGCTGCAGAATATCTTGCTGAATGCCAAAAAGGCCGGCGCTGTTTTTAAAACAGCGCCGGCCACTCTTTTTTATACTATAATAATTTTATTAGTCCGGCTTAAGCGCCTCAGCCAGAGCTTTAGCAAGTTGATCCGGACAAGAGGTCTGCTTAAAGCCGCAGCGGATTCCTTTGCACCGCTCAATATAATCCTGCACCTTCATGCCCTTCGCCAACGCGGCAACCCCTTGTGTATTCCCGCTACAGCCGCCGGTAAATTGAACCGATTGAATGGTGTCGCCCTCTACTATGATATCAATTTTTCTGGAACAGACCCCTTTGGGTGTATAATGAATTTCCATCTATTTACCTCTCCCGTCTTTATGATATTTTTTTCTTTTTCAGTAATTCAAATTGATTTTCAGGCGTCAAATAGGAACCTAAAGGCAGACAGGCAGTCGTATAACATCCATGAAAATCTGTACCGCCCGTCATCGGAAGCTGATATTTTTGACAGCAGTTTAGAATCGCCTGAAGGTCCTCATCGCTGTTTCGGGGATGAAACCCTTCAATTCCTTCAAGCAACCCTTTTTCACACAGCTCCTGCATCAGATCTATACTTTCATATTCACTGGGATGTGCCAATACGGCGGCTCCACCTGCACTGTGAATCTCCTCAATCACATCAAAAACATCGGGATATTCAATACGGGTATAAGCCAAACCGTATTTGGGATGAAACAACTTTTTAAATGTATTTCCAAAAATTTCATCCGTATATCCGGCATCCATCAATGCCTGCATGACATGCTGTTTAAATATGTTGGTTGAACCGTGAGCCCTGGTAAGTATCATCGTCATCGGCATCGGATAGATATGGAGCACCTTTTGGATCGATATGGACATTGCCGCCCGTCTGTTCTCTGTAATTTTTCGTAGAAGCCCTTCCAAACGCCCCGCATTCTTCGGGTAGTAGCAAAGTAAATGCGCCCGTTTACCACGGGAATGATCCAACGTGGAAATTTCCACGCCTGGAACTACGGTTACACCTGCTCTTTTCCCCAAAACCACCGCTCTGACACTGCCGGCAAAAGTATCATGATCCGTCACTGCCAAGGTTTCGATTTGCCTGAGCTTAGCAAGATCTATGAGTTCTCCGATACCAGTAGAACCATCCGACATTTTTGTGTGACAATGCAAATCGATATTCATTTTAATCCTCCAAAGGCCGTTCAAGAAGCCGTTCTGCATAAAAACGCCTTGCCGATACATTAAACATCACGACCGATGCCACTGCAAGCAAAACGGAAAGTATGAGCAAAAAAACGGCATTTATTTTGATAATACCGGTAAACTGAACTAGGAAAAGAATCACAAAAGGCAGGATAAGATATCCCATCGTCTGCAAGGATTCGCCGGTACTGTGAACACGGGAGATAACAAGGCTTACAAATATTACGGAGAAAAAAGCCAGCGCAGGCATGAGGAAAAGCAGCAAAATGAGCCATTTCCAATTAAAAAAGAAAGGCGCGCCAAGAATGATGTCCGCTACGGAAACTGTAATGGCGAACGCTAAAAACGACAGCAGCGAAATCACGACGGAGAGCAGACTGCAGCTGGAAACTTTGGAATTGAACACAGACTTGGCATCCATAGAAGAGAGTAATACCGTTTCCAACGTTCCCTCTTCTTTTTCTCCTAAAAACGCATAGGAAGCAGACGCAACCGAACAGATAACTGGAACTGTCAGGAAAAGCATGGGACAAAGCAGGGTGGTAAATGCGTCGAACCATATCTGACGGTATCCGAGTTCTGCAGAAGCTGATTCCAGCAAAGACTGAATCGCCTCCGGCACCTGTGCATCTTCTGTGACCGGAAGAAGGCTTGTGGCAGCTGAATAGACCAATGGGATTACCACCAACAGGATCACAGGCATCAGCATCAATAAGGCGCGAATTCCTTTGCGCTGCCAAATTGCGCCTAAATCTTTCTTTGCCATGACAATCTCGGCAGACGTAAAAAAGCTGTGCAGACTAAACTTATCCTTCTTCTGCTCCGCCCCCTCCCTCTTCCTCTGAGAGGAACTCCTCTGTGCTTTCACGCGTCGCGGAGGTGACGCCCTCTTCTGTCCGTTCTTCTCCAAACGTTTCTCCCCCATTCTTCATCCCGCCGTCCATATAGGCCTTATAAATTTCTTCCAGCGTAGGTTTTAGGAGTTTTGCTTCATAAACCCTTTTTCCCGAGGATACTGCTTCCGAAACCAGGCGCGGCATGTCGCTTTCCGCCTCGATATTCTTTTGCCAAAAGCCGTCCATCCAATAAAAACCATCAGGAGGATCTTCCTCTCCAGCAAAACGAAACGCCGCCCGGTACTTCAGCCCCGCAGCCTTCCGGAGACTCTCCAAATCCCCTTTCGCCAGCAAGGAACCCTGGCGCAAAATTGCAAATCCACTGCACAGCAATTGCGCATAGGCCAGGTTCCGGGTGCAGAGCAGAACTGTTACCCCTTCTTCCTCTCTCAAATAAGAAATCAGTTCTTGAGTTCTATCCATTGTCTCTTGATCGATTCCGCCGGCAGGTTCATCAATTAAAAGCACCTGGGGGCGGTGCATCAGCGCCCTCGCCAGAGAGGCCCTGCGCACCATACCTGTAGATAAATCCGACACTTTTTCCTCCCTGCCTTCCCAAATATCCAGCTTATGCATTAGAAAAGAGGAACGGTCGATTGCATCATTGCTGTCTATCCCATTGACAGCAGCAAAAAAATTCAAGTTTGCAGAAAGCGTCATCTGACCATAGAGACGTGCGGTCTCCAATACGGTACCAGAAACTGTATGAAGCCTTTCCGGCTCCACACCAGGCGAATAGCCCATAACTGTACATTCTCCCATAGTCGGCCTGCAAAGTCCGGAAAGCAGTCTGACCATAGTCGTTTTCCCGGATTGCTCCCCACCGACACATGCAAAAATACTTCCCTGCGGAATCTGAAGATTCAGTCCGCAAAGAGCTATCCTTTCTCCGTATTGCTTGGAAAGATCATAAGCAACAATGGCATCCATTTTTATACTAAACCTTCTTTTTTCAGTGTTTACGCGCTTCCGAGGTACCATGCTCCATTAAATAAGTGGCCTCCAAATCGGAGAGGTGAAGTTTCACCGCCAAAGGATACTTATCAAAGGCAGTGCTGATCGCGAAACTTCCCCCCTTAACGGATTCATCGAACCCGCCCATGTGCCATCGAACCGCCATAGCTTCCGAGGGCTTGAGCCGTACAAATCTTTCGATCAAGAATACGGATTTTTCCCCATGGCCGTAAGGAAACGCATCTTCCACTGAGTAATACGGCTTTTTCTCCCATGCGCCGGTTTCTTCGTTTTTCACATTTCGGGTCGATATCTTATAAAACTGGGCCTTACAAACATCATGAAGCAGGGCGCACAAAGCAAAGCTTTCTTCGCTGTCTCCCTCTTCAAAATACTTTCCACGCAAAACTTTGTAGACATTCAGACTGTGCATCACAAGGCCGAATTCACAGGCACAATGAAATTTTGTACTGGCCGGAGCTGTAAAAAAATCCGTAGTTGACAGCCATGACAGCAGGCGGTCTCCGCCCTCACGTGTTACATGCTCTTTATAAATATTGCAAAATTCCTCTTTATATAAATTCTCCATCATAACTCTCCCAATTCCGTTAGATTTATCCGGCCTTTCTAATCATAGCACAAGAAAGAGGCATTTTCAAACAGAAATGGACAGGAACCAGGCCCTGTCCACACAAATTCAAAGTATTTTTCATGAGGCTTTCATTTCACAGCTGTTCTTTCATAAAAACAGCTGCATCTTCGGAAATAGAATTCCGGAGACACAGCTGTTCACTTGGGCTGTTCTTGTTTCTATTTGGTCAGGTCCATCAGGAATTTGACTGCAGCGCCAATATCGCCTTCCGGATCGTCCCCCACTTCCCGTTCAATCGTAAGGAAGCCCTGATAGCCAATTTCATGGAGAGCTTTGAGATAATTGGGAAAATCTACATCTCCCTCACCCAAAGGCAGTTCAATATAGGAGGCGTCTCCCAGCATTTCCGCCTCTTCCAAACCGTAAAGCACCTCGGGTTCCACGTGATGCAGCCTGCGGCCGTCCTTTGCATGGGTATGCACAATATAATCCTTTAACGTATAAACCGCCTGAACCGGATCGTCACCAGTGACCATCACGAAATTAGCGGGATCTAAATTGACAGCCACACCGGTAGAGTGAAGTCCATCCAAAAACTCCTTGAGCACCACCGCCAATTCAGGGCCCGTTTCGATGGCAAAATGCGCCTTCAGCGTATCGGCATATTCGGCAAGCTTTCCACAAGCATCCTGCATAATTGCGTAGCGCGGATTTTCCTTTGCCGTAGGCACCACCCCAATATGGGTGGTGACAACATTGGTCTCCAAGTCCATCGCCAAATCCAAGATCCTTTTAGATTGTTCAATCAGCTGAGGATTCCATGCAGGGTCGCCAAAACCCTTTCCAAGATCCCCGCACAGTGCGGAAATGACAAGCCCATGATCTTTCACTGATCTCAAAAAATCCCGGCGGTTTTGCGCCGTCATGTTTTCCGGCGCCATTTCACCTTTCGTGGCATACACCTGAATCCCTTTGGCACCCAATTTTTCCGCTTTGTCCAAAGCTTCCGGAAACTCAGTACGGAAAGAATCCAGCATCACTCCGATAGAAAAAGGATACATCCTTCACCGCTCCTTTAAAATTCAGTATTAATTCAATCTAAGACAATTTCCCGGTGCTGATCCGCAGAGTCATAGATCGCCTGCATCATCTGGGCTGTAATAACTACCGTATCAATGTGGGAAGGCAGCTTTTTCCCAGTTTTTATGCAGTCAATAAAGGCATCAATTTCGTTTTGAAAATGATCCCGCATCTGGAACACAGGCTTGTATTCCACCAGCGCCCCATGCTCCGCCGTATACACAGTAAAGTCCTTTCCGTACTGCAGACGGATTCCGGCCTTATCCCCCATGAAATCGATATACTGTTCCGCTACGCCAATATTCTGCGCCCACGCCCCGTTTAAAGTGATCACCGGGCCAGAGGTACGAATCAATCCGGTGACGGAATCGTCAACGTCATAGATGCCGTTATAATCCGGAGGCCCCGCCCACATATCAGTATAAGCGTATTCCTCCATATTCTTTCCCAACTTACAGAAAGTCTCCCCAGTTACCGTACGAACTGCCGGATCACCGCAGCAGTACATGACAATATCCAAATAATGGACGCCCCAATCGATCAATGCGCCGCCTCCGGCAATCGCCTTCGTGGTAAACGCGCCCCCCAAGCCTGGAATGGAACGATGCGCCCGGAAACTCACATAGACATGATGGATATTTCCCAGTTTTCCACTGTCGATATATTTCTTGATGAGATTGACACTGTCATTAAACCGGTTAACTACGCCGATATTGAGGATTTTCCCTGTCTCGTGCTGAACTTTCTGCATTTCCAAAGCTTCTGCATAAGTTCTGGCAGCAGGTTTTTCACAAAGTACATGCTTACCTGCTCGAAGCGCGTCAATGGCAATCACAGGATGCACGTTGTTGGGGGTACAAACGGACACTGCAACTACTTCCGGATCTTTTAAAACCTCATGATAATCAGTAACTGCAACTCCGCAATCATATTTCTCAACGGCAGCCTGCGCACGTTCCGGAATGATATCGCAGAAATATTTGATTTCCGCCTCCGGATTGTTTAAATAAGAGGGAATATGTGCGGCATTGGCAATAGTACCGCAGCCGATGACAGCAACCTTCATCTTTATGACGCTCCTTCCTTTTCTAAAACCCTTCTTGAGTTCACCGTGATTATAGCACCAACCTTTATTCAGTGCAAGGAATTTGTTTCATTTTCTCATCAAACAGAGTTACTTTCCCGCTCTTTTCATTCTCTCTGCACAAACGTCCCCCTAGTTCTCTCATTTACATTCACCCCAACCCATGCTATACTACACTGTAAAGAAAAGATTAAGGGAGGCTTGTTTATGACGAATGAAACCATCGAATTACTGCTGAAAAGGAAATCCATGCGGGTTTTCGAGCAGAAACCCATTCCCGAAGACATTAAAGCGTCTATCCTTGCCGCAGCCATGCGTGCACCTACTGCAGGCAATTCTATGCTGTACTCCATTTTGGATATCACCGACCAGAAACTGAAGGATAAATTGGCAGAAACCTGTGATCACCAGCCTTTTATCGCATCTGCACCCATGGTATTTATTTTCCTGGCCGACTATCGCCGCTGGTTTCGCAAGTTCCAACAGGCGGGGTGCGAGGCCGTGCCTGCGCCGCGTCTCAGCGACCTGATTTTGGCAGAAAATGACGCAGTCATCGCCGCCCATACCGCCTGCGTTGCGGCAGACAGCTACGGGATAGGCTCCTGTTACATCGGAGACATCATCGAGCAATGGGAAACCCACCGCGATCTGTTCCATCTGCCCCAATATGTAGCGCCTGTCTCTATGCTCGTGTTTGGCTACCCCACCCAGCAACAGAAAGATAGGAAGCAGTTGACCAGATTTCCCAAAGAAATGATTGTATTCGAGAACGGATATCACGATCTGACAGACGAAGAACTGATGGAATATTATAATAACGACAAAGCCAAAGCTTTTTGTACACGGAAGTACACATCAGATTTTGCTCTGGAAATGGAACGCTCAGCCAAGGAAATTTTAAAAAACTGGATGGGCAAATAAACAGAGCCCGGGAAGGCCCGCTGATTCTTGTAGAAAACAGCAAGGGGCTGTGACGCAATGAAAAAGCGTCACAGCCCCTTTTAATGAAGAACGAGGTGGGATAAAATGTTGAAAACTTTTTGATAAATGTCGATTCAGCGGACAACAAAGCAAGGCATAGAGCCTTTTGTTTAAAACATTTTTAGATTTCCGAAGGTTTAAGCAATAAGTTTACCGTGAAGTTGGGAGCGAGTGCGGTTTTGCTGAATTTTGTTGTGGTATTTGTTGATGTTGCACCCCATGGCAACGATCAGAGTTTCGGTAAAAACATTTTTGTTGCCCCAGTGCAAAAATCGCTGGAACCCGTAATCCTGTTTCACAACGCCAAAAGCGCCCTCACTCTGGATGGAGCGGTTGCTGCGCAAAAGAATTCCCATCGGTGAAATGATACGCTCCAGAGATTGCTGCCTCTGCTCTATAAACCGTTTGGAACCTTGCATCTTGCGGTTGCCCTTTGCTCGGGTGCAGCTTTTCTTGTGAGGACAGCCGGTGCAGTCCTCACATTCGTAATAGGTGACTATACTTTCAAAATCGGACTTGCTCTTTCGTTTGCCCTCATACACAACGCGCAGCTTTTTGCTGCCTTGGCAAGTGTATTCATCAAGAATCTTATCGTAGAACATATTCTCTCGAAGTGCCATATTACTCTTGAATTTCTTGGTTTTTGAGCGCTCATAGTTTTGAGGCTTAATGTAGCATTGTGTTGTTTTCTTTTCAAAATAGGTGTAAATTTCCTCGATTCCGAGTATATGTGCCATAATTAGCACTGGTTAGTTGTTTTTTCATCAATCCAATTATACCAAAAAATGAGCCTTTTTGCACTACGCTGTAGCGCTTAAGGCTCGTTTTTTTAGGCTTTTTGTCACAGCACCTTCATTATTGTGCTGCTTGTAACGCTTGTTGATAACTTCCCATCAGTCCGTAATAGTTCATCATATCGGGAAACTGGTTTGATGGGTGCCAGTAGTCCAGCGCGATCAGGGGGTGACCGTTTAGCTCGCTTAAAAAGAAAAGGTCCGCTGAGAAAGTTTCAGGGCGGGCGTAGTCTTTGACTGTTTTACCCAGGATAATATTCAAACAGGAAATGGTATATCCGCAAACGATCATGGTGGGATCAATGAGTGTTATCTGTTCCAGAAGCTCTTTTTGATCGGTTTCCGCGTAGTGGCGGATGGCGTTCATCTTTGAGTTTTTTTTCCCTCCGCTTTTGCGGACATTCATCACCGCAATTTGATGGTAGATGGGATCGCCCCGTTTTATCCCCTTTTCCACTTTGCTGTAAGGAAAGACAGAGGTTGCTGTAGTGTGAAAAAGGCCCTGCGTCCATTCGCTAATGCGTTTCCAGGTTGTGTGCTTGCCAACGGATTCCTCTGCCAGCAGATAGGAAACCAAACTCCAGTCGGGGTCACCGGGATCGCTGTAAGCCTCTTTCAGGAGATAGAGAGGCCGTATCTGTTGGGAGAACCAAATATCAGGGCAAACCACACCGTCCCGGACAAAGATCTCTTCCCGGTGGTTGATTTCCTCACAGGGTTCTTTTTGCTTCCAGCACTCAAACAGCGCTTCGCTTTGCTGGCAATACCGTGCGGCTTTTTCAGTGGATGTCATGGGATACCTCCGTTTCGTATTTTTCCGCCGCCTCCCGCAGCGCCCGGCCCACCCTCTGGCGCAGGGCAGCGGGCTCCAGCACCTCTACGAAAGGCGCATACTGCAGCGCCCAGTAGAACATAGCCTCCTGGTTGACCTTTACCGTCACATCCAGGGTATCTTCCGTCTCGTGGGAATATTTCGCCGCCGGGCCGAACCAGTCCTCCAAGTCGTTGAGCAGGTGCTTCTGGACCCGGAATGTCACACGGACACTCTCCCCGGCAAAAAGGTAAGGGTGCTCCGCCATGTGCTGGGACAGGTGCAGCCCTTGTTCCAAGCCCTGCACCTGTTTGGAGTCCTTCACCGATGATTTCAACAGGCGGATGTCCGAAATCCTGTCCACCCGGTAGTGGGATACATTGGAATGGGGCTCCGTGTTGGCAATGAGATAGTACCGGCCATTGGCCGCCACCAGTTGGTAGGGGTTGACCACATACTCCTTGGGCTTTCCCGACCCGTCCAATTTAGGGTGGAATTGATGGTCCGTCCCTGCCTGACAGTAGTGAAAGCTGACCTGCCGGCCTTTTTCCATGGCCTCGTCCAGCAGGTCGATGGTGTAGAACAGCTGGCGGTTGTCCAGCCGGTTGTGGGGCAGGGCGGCGATGTGCTTCACCCTGGCCTGGAAGTACCGGCTGGAAAGTCCTTCCAGCTTTTCCGCCAATTCCCGGCACTGGCTGTAGGGAATGTGCTTGGAGAACAGCAGACTGTCAATGAGGAGCCGCAGTTCTCCATCAGTGAATTCCCGATTCAGGTACCAGTCGGTAAGGAGGGGTTCTTCCTCACCGTCGGACTTTACCCGTACCGACTGGCTGCACCCCACGTCATAACCCAAGTCGATCAGATCCAAGAGGTTTCGGCGGATGGACTTCCGGTCTGCCTTCATGTCATACTCCCGCTCCAAAATCTCTCCGATCTCTTTTTGAGAGAGCTGGTGGTCCTCATCGGTGTAGCGCTTAAGAATGTCCAAAATGTGAAAGATCAGGAACTTTTTCGGTTGGGTGTTCATGGGATCACCTCCTGGTTCCATGGTATCAGGACTGGTGGGGAAAAAATTGGACACAAATGGGAGTATCCTTATTATAACACCAGAAAAGGAGCGTGTCACTAATGAATGTGTATGAATGGGTAGAGAGCCCGGATGTCCGGGAGCACTTAGAGAAAATCCACTATGAATTCACCTTGCCGGTAGCGTTCTATGTGGTGAGGGCAAACCAGCAGAGGGCTTTAGAGGAGAAGATCGCGGCGTGGGAGGAACTGCTTGCCACCATGCCGGACTGTCCTTTTTCGTTCGAATCTAAATCTGGGGAAAAGATTGAAATCGACAGTTTTCACAGGTCAGCTCGAAAATATATAGAAGAACTGCGGAACTTGCTGGAGGATGTTTGCCGGAAGGATGAGAAAGGGGTATATAAGGTCGCGGCTCCTCAGCGTTATAAGGAAGGAAAAGGGGTGGCCCTGTCGGAATTTTTAGAAGAGAACTGGAAGGAATTCAAGGGGAAGAGCATTTTACCGTCTGCAAAAATATGGAAAGGAAAACGGAAATGTCTGTTCTTCTATGTGAATCCCCAAAAACAAGTGATAACTATCGGCAACGATCATCCCTTACAACAATACTGGGTGCCATTGCCCACCCCCTTCCGTCGCGGGGATATTTTGGATATAGGCTTATCTACTCCGGTTGTGTTGGAGTATATTGGCAGTTGGAGCGAGGATGAGTTGTTGGAAAATGGTTTGTCCCCCAAAATATTTGATGAGGATGAGGACAAAACAACAGGAACGGCCTATAGTCTGTTCAAAGAGAAAAGTGAGGACACGCCCAATATGATAGAAGATATTCTTGTCTGCCCCCTGAGGCTGCGCTATTACCGCAAGCCACTGGAGGAGAGCGAAACGCTGCTGTTGGCAGTGAGCAACTATCTGAAAGGAAATCTAACTCTGGACCAGATGTGCATGGCCTATCATGTCCTGGCCAAGGAGTGGGAAGCCCGGGCTTTGCGAAAGGATTTCGGGGAGCTCTATGATGAGGATGTTGTCTGCGCCGCCGGGCTAGAGAAACTTGGGTTTGAGGAAGGCTGGGAAGATAATGAAGAAATATGGAAAGAATAACGACGTCCAAGAGAAATGATTGATATGGAGTTTTTTGCAAGGGCCGGGAGTGGTCCCGGTTTCTCAGC
>OJKJ01000712.1_pt1 | contig 15788 bp, 17 predicted proteins | sample 1596491 | NCBI WGS metagenome assembly OJKJ01 (sample SAMEA4350160, study PRJEB24818) | metagenome | biome: human; feature: gut; material: faeces | place: Denmark | collected 2013-09 | reverse complement strand
AATGCACTCACACTCTTCGCCTGTTATAGTTACCTTCGCTTTCGCCTGCGCGGGTCTTCTGTCTTGATTTGTTTTTTTTTTGTGAGAGGCCCGCGAGCCCCCTGAGCTCTACTCGCGCTCCCTGGGCGGCAGCGAAAGATTTTAAAAAGAGAGAGGTGGGCGCCCGCCTCTACCATCCGGGTAAGCTGATCGCCATCGACACCTCCCAGGAGCGCCTGGAGCTTGCCAAACGCCGCGGTCTTGCCGATTACACCCTAAACCCGCGCAATGAAAATGTCCTGGAAAGAGTGCTGGAACTCACGTCCGGCCGGGGCGCCGACTCCGTTCTCGAGGTGGCCGGAGGGAAGGACACCTTCCAGATGGCCTGGCAGATCGCCCGTCCCAACGCGGTTGTCTGCGTCGTCGCACTCTATGAGGAACCGCAGGTACTTCCTCTGCCTGCTATGTATGGGAAAAATCTGATTTTCAAGACAGGAGGCGTCGATGCCAATTCCTGCAGTGAAATTTTGAAGCTGATTGAGGAAGGAAAGCTGGATACCGGCTGCCTCATCACACACCGGACGGATTTAGCCCATATCCTGGAGGCTTACGAGATATTTGAAAAGCAGGCCGATCATGTCATAAAATACGCGATTACCATCTGACCCGACGATCATAAGACAAAAAAGCAAGAGCAAAGACTCCGGCCCGCCGGACTCTCGCGCCGGAGCGCGGTCGAGCGGCCATACTTCCTTAGCTCGATAAAGACGGCTGTCCCGCCGCTCCTTCTTCCGGAGCGGCGGGACAGCCGTCTTCAATGTCTATTCGCTTTTTCATCCTTTATCTGTTAAATCAGATAAAGTGTTTAGTCTTCGTATATAATCTTAGGCGCCTTACGCATCGTAATCTGCCACTTATTCCCTGTTCCAATGTTATAGGCCTTTGCAAAGCTGCCCTGATTGATGGCAACCGCCATGCAGTCCAGGCTGTTCACATAGATGAGCGGTTCGCCTACATAAACGTCGGCAAAGCTCTTTGCATAAACCAGAATATTCTTGTACAGGGTTCTCGTCTCATTCTCAATACTGATTTCCACACGCTGTCCGTGTTTTACACCAATCTTTAAAAACAGGTCTCTGGAGATATTGGTCCACAGGCTTCCGAATCTGACGTCGAGCACATCGATGGTACCGCTCACTCTGTCTCCGTTATAAGCCGCTTCCACAACAGGAAGTTCGATGACGCTTTCCGCTTCCACGGAAGGGCCTACTCCCTCGAAGGTGATGACACCGGCAGCCAGCCTCGCCCCGGTATAAGCGTAAATGTCACGGCCATGGAACGTATAGCTCTCTCCCGATCCCGGCAGACGGTTCACATTCTCATCGATGATACGTGCTTCCGTGATTCCGCACATCCGCTTCACATGGGTCAGCGTTCCATTGTCAGGTGTCACTATGTACTGTCCCGTGGTGGTCTTCGCCACAATGCTTCGTCTCGTCGATCCCACTCCCGGATCCACAACGCTGACAAATACCGAGCCCTCCGGCCAGTAGTTTACCGTCTGTATCAGCCGATAGGATGCTTCCCAGATATCATACTGGGGAATATCGTGTGTCAAGTCCGTAATCCGAAGTTCCGGGTCTACCCCATAGGATACTCCATACATCGCGCAGACAGCTCCGTCCGCAGTGCCAAAATCTGTTTGAATAATAAGTGGTTTTCTCATATTCATCTTTCCTTTAGTGCTAAGGGAGTTGTTTAGAAACCCTTGCACATTTAGTATAGATTTCTTTGCTGCGCTTGTCAAGCGTGCTTCTTCAACTGCTTTTTCGCATACTTCTTCACCCGGCACTCACAATGGCCGCATTTCAGGGAAGCTCCCGTCTTCTTTTTCACTTTTTTAAAGGAATCCGCGCCGTCCGCGATCGCCTCCTTGATATCCTTTTTCGTGATCTTCAGGCACGGACAGAGATATTCATTCTTTCCCATTACAGCACCAGGGACGGAGCGGTGTATACGCGGGCCGCCATCTCAGAATCCAGCATGTATAACCCCTTCGGATCATGGCCAAAGAGCTCGAAACGCTTCACCAGATTATCTGCATTCTTCTCTTCCTCGCCCTGCTCCTTCACAAACCAGTCGAGAAACTGCATGGTACGAAAATCCTTTACAGAGTATGCCGCATCATAGATCGCATGGATAAGTCCGGTCACATAGACCTCATGCTCCAGCCCTGCCTTCAGCGGTCCAACGTAGTCCTCAAACTTTTTATCGGGCTTGTCAATGGCCTCAAGAGTCACTTTGCCGCTGTTATTCTGCAGATACTGGATAAACAGCATGGCATGGTCTCTCTCCTCCTGCGCCTGCACCTGATACCAGTTTGCAAATCCATTCAGCTCCGCCTCGCGGTAGTAATTGGCAAAATCGAGATACAGATACGCCGAGTAAAATTCCTTATTCACCTGCACATTAATAAGTTCTGCAACTTTTTGATCCAACATGGTAATTCCCCTTTCTTTTATTTTCTTCCCATATTATATCATCCGCCAGCCAGACGAACAACCACCATTCGTTCCCACGGAGGCAGGAAAAAGGCCGTCACTCTGTCCCCTCTTCCCCGCCGGTAATCGCTGCGGTTCCTAAGGTTCAAATATGCGGCCTTTTTTCGACTTTTCATAACTAATTTTTTATGTCTGAGATTATAACATGACTTTTCTTTTATATTTTTGTCGTTTTTACAGGATATTTCCCGTATCTTACTTCACTAATAATGACTTTCCAGTCATCTCTTTCGGCTGTTCCATGCCCATTAATTCAATTAATGTCGGAGCGATATCTGCCAGGCAGCCGCCTTCGCGCAGCTTATAAGACGGATCTGCGTTCACAAGAATGAACGGAACCGGATTTGTGGTATGAGCGGTGAACGGTGTTCCTGTCTCGTAATCTACCAGCTGCTCTGCATTTCCGTGGTCGGCGCAGATGAACAGTACGCCGTCCATCTCCTTGACTGCGTCTACGGCTCTTCCCACACAGGCGTCTACGGTCTCAATCGCCTTGATCGCAGCATCCTCAATTCCCGTATGGCCAACCATATCCGGGTTCGCGAAGTTGATGATGACAACGTCGTATTTTCCGGACTTGATCGCTTCCACCAGCTTGTCACAAACAGCCGGAGCGCTCATCTCAGGCTGAAGGTCGTAGGTAGCCACCTTCGGAGACGGAACCAGAATTCTGTCCTCACCCTTATTCGGCTCCTCGACACCGCCGTTAAAGAAGAATGTCACATGTGCGTACTTCTCTGTCTCGGCAATTCTGGCCTGGGTCATGTCGTGGTCTGCAAGGAACTGGCCAAAGGTATTCACAATGGCTTCCTTCTTAAATGCAACCAGCTTATTTGCAATGGTGTCATCGTAATCGGTAAAGCATACATACGTTAAGTTCAGGCGTCTGTCTCTGGCAAATCCCTTGAAATCGTCATCACAGAACGCTCTCGTGATCTCTCTTGCACGGTCAGGGCGGAAATTGAAGAAAATAACGGAATCGTTATCTTTCACGGTAGCAACTGGTTTTCCATCTTCCACTACGACAAACGGCTCCACGAACTCGTCGTTTACTTCCGCGTCATATGAAGCCTGGATTCCTGCCGTAGCGCTGACAGCAGTACCGCCTTCTCCCCTGGTCAGAGCGTTGTAAGCACGCTCCACACGATCCCAGCGGTTGTCACGGTCCATCGCATAATAACGGCCCATCACAGAAGCCACTTTGCCCACTCCGAGTTCCTTCATCTTCGCTTCCAGCTCTTCCACGTAGCCCTTGCCGGAAGCCGGCGGTGTGTCACGGCCGTCCAAGAAGCAGTGTACATAAACCTTGTCGAGGCCATTTCTCCTGGCAAGTTCCAGGAGTCCGTAGATATGGGTATTGTGGCTGTGAACGCCTCCGTCGGAGACAAGTCCCCATAAATGAAGGGCAGAATCATTCTTCCTGCAGTTCTCTACAGCCTGTAAAAACTCAGGAACATCGAAGAAATCTCCGTCCTGAATCGATTTTGTAATTCTGGTCAGTTCCTGATAAACGATACGGCCGGCACCCATGTTTAAGTGGCCAACCTCGGAATTTCCCATCTGGCCATCCGGAAGTCCTACGGCAAGGCCGCTGGCGTTGCCCTTTACAAACGGGCACTGGCTCATCAGCTGGTCCATAATCGGTGTTCTGCCTTCGCAGACTGCGTTATGGTCACAGTTATCATTCAGTCCATATCCATCAAGTATCATAAGTACAACAGGTTTCTTGCTCATAACTTAATCTCCTTATCTTGTTTTTTCTATATAATGGTAATTATCTTCTCACAACTCTATATTCTACATGATTTGCGGATATCTTGCAACTGCTGAATGACAAATTTTTATCATAACCCCTGGCTTTAGGCTGTGAACGGTAATAGTTTAAGGCCGCTCTTCCATGGCTTTCATGGGATAGCAGTGGTGCAGCAGCACCTGGTCCGCTCCCTCGCCCAGTCTCTGGTAAAATGCATCCGCAATTCTCTTCGCAACCATATCGGCATCCGCCTCTGATAAGTCTGTCACCATAATGAGAAACTGACAGCTGCTGTATTTCGTATAGACATCCCCGCAGCGGATCGAATACTGAATCAGTTCCCTTAAAATCTCCATCTGCCCGTTTCTGCTCTCGAGAAAGGGCAGTTCTCCCTTCCGGTCTGTCAGGGTCAGCAGGATGATATAGGCGCTCTCATTCGTGCGCTTCAGCCTCCGCGCCACAAACCGGTATATCACTTTAAATATCTCGTATTCCTGGCAGTACGCTCCCGGAAGCAGCTCCTGCTCACACAGTTCCTTCCGAATCCGCTCCATGTCGATCTCAATACTCCTCTGCATCAGTCCCGGCTCTTTTGTATCCATAACTCCTCCTCCTTTACCCATTCTGCGCACCCTGACATCGGTATATTCATTACTATTATTTACTTTTTCTCATCACTTGTCAACCGTATGCGCATAACCGGGCTTTTCAGCGGAATAAAAAGTTACTGCACACACTGCGACCGGCAGTACGCTTCGCGAAATACCGGCTGTGTACAGAACAATAAAAAGGCAGAGAAGCCGCATTTACGACTGTCTCCACCCTTTTTCATTACAGGACACTTCATAATCCTGTATTAATCATTACTTATTTGTTATAGCAAACGATCTTTCCGAAGTCTGGCTTCAGAGAAGCTCCGCCTACTAAGCCGCCGTCGATGTCTGGCTGTGCGAACAGTTCCGGTGCGCTTCCAGCGGAAACAGAACCGCCGTACTGGATACGGATCGCTTCTGCTGTGGCTTCGTCATAGATCTCAGCGATGCATGCACGGATCGCTCCGCATACTTCCTGAGCCTGCTCAGTCGTAGCGACCTTGCCGGTACCGATTGCCCAGATCGGCTCATAAGCGATAACAGCTTCTGCAGCCTTGTCTGCCGGTACGTTTAAGAAGGCGATCTTGATCTGCTGACGGATCCAGTCGATAGTGATTCCCTGCTCTCTCTGCGTTAAGGACTCTCCGCAGCATACGATCGGTGTAATGCCGTATTCGAATGCCTTTAAGACCTTTTTATTTACAGTCTCGTCACTCTCAGCGAAGTACTCTCTTCTCTCAGAATGGCCGATTACTACGTATTTAACGCCAGCATCTACTAACATGGCAGGGGAAATCTCGCCGGTGTAGGCGCCCTTGTCCTCATAGTACATATTCTCGGCACCAACGAAGATGTTGGTTCCCTTTGCTGCTTCCATAACCGGAATGATATCAATGGCCGGTACACAGAATACTACATCTACATCCTCATTAACAACCAGCGGCTTTAAGGTATTAACCAGCTCTACAGCCTCTGTTGGTGTCATGTTCATCTTCCAGTTACCAGCAATAATTTTTTTCCTTGCCATCTTATCCTATTCTCCTCTTACTTACTTATTTATTATCTGCAGCAGCTACGCCTGGCAGCTCTTTGCCTTCCAGGAACTCTAAGGATGCACCGCCGCCTGTGGAGATATGAGTCATCTTGTCAGCGAAGCCAAGTCTCTTCACAGCGTTTACGGAATCTCCGCCGCCGATTACGGTTGTTGCGTCCTGTAAATCAGCAACGGCGCGGCATACTTCCAGAGTACCTTCCGCAAAGTTGGAGAATTCGAATACGCCCATCGGTCCGTTCCATACAACAGTCTTAGCGCCTTCCAGAGCCGCCTTGTAAAGGGCGATGGTCTTCGGTCCGATATCGAATCCTGACCAGCCGGCATCGATAACATCAACGACCTTGCGTTCTGTATCGTTGGAGAATTCCTTACCTTCTACATGGTCAACCGGAAGTAATAACTTCACGCCTTTTTCTTCGGCCTTCTTGATCATCTCCAGAGCGTAATCCAGCTTGTCCTCCTCACATAAGGAATTGCCGATCTCCTCGCCCTGTGCCTTCTCAAATGTATAAGCCATACCGCCGCCGATGATCAGGGTATCTACCTTGTCAAGCAGGTTGTTGATTACGTTGATTTTATCAGAAACCTTCGCTCCGCCTAAGATGGCAACGAACGGACGAACCGGATTCTCAACAGCCTGTCCTAAGAACTTGATTTCTTTTTCCATTAAGTATCCAACTACATTGGTATTGGTGTATTTTGTAACGCCAACGTTGGAGCAGTGAGCTCTGTGGGCTGTACCGAACGCGTCGTTTACAAAGATGCCGTCGCAGAGATCAGCCAGTTCTTTCGCATAGCCTTCCGCGTTCTCATCTTTTCCGTACTTTGTCTCCTCGATTCTGTAACGGGTATTCTGAAGTAATAAAACTTCGCCATCCTTTAATTCGGCAGCAACCTTCTGTGTCTCCGGTCCTGTTACCTTCGGATCATCCACGAATTTTACTTCTACGCCAAGTCTCTCGCTCAGTGCCGGAGCTACCGGAGCTAAGGACAGCTCTGGAAGCGGCTCTCCCTTCGGCTTTCCTAAATGAGAGCAAAGGATCACTTTTGCACCCTGATCGAGTAATTTCTTAATGGTTGGAATCGCACCGTCGATACGGTTGTAGTTCTGAATCACGCCTTCCTTTAACGGAACGTTGAAGTCACATCTTACGAGCACTTTCTTTCCCTGTAATCCGGTTAAATCATCAACTGTTTTCTTGTTAAGCATAATTTCATGCTCCTTTCCATATTTTCGCTACTTGATGCTGTATTCATAACAAAATGGTTATGGATACAGGATACGAATCTGTTTTATAAGAGAAAGGACACGCCGGAGCGTCCCTTCCTTTGAATGATAAAAGGGTCCGGTCCAAACGACCGGACCCTCCATGGATCTTTAATAATTAGCCTAATTCAGCGAAGTACTTAATTGTACGAACCATCTGGCTTGTATAGGAGTTCTCGTTGTCATACCAGGAAACAACCTGTACCTGATATAAGTCATCACCAAGGCTGGAAACCATGGTCTGAGTAGCATCGAACAGAGAACCGAATCTCATGCCGATAACGTCAGAAGAAACGATCGGATCTTCTTCGTAGCCGAAGGACTCGGAAGCTGCTGCCTTCATAGCTGCGTTGATGCCTTCTTTAGTAACGTCTTTGCCCTTAACTACAGCAACTAAGATTGTTGTGGAACCTGTCGGAACCGGAACACGCTGAGCGGAACCGATTAACTTGCCGTTTAATTCCGGAATAACAAGGCCGATTGCTTTTGCAGCGCCTGTGGAGTTCGGAACGATGTTGGCAGCGCCAGCTCTTGCTCTTCTTAAATCGCCTTTTCTGTGCGGTCCGTCAAGGATCATCTGATCGCCTGTGTAAGCGTGGATTGTGCTCATGATACCGGACTGGATCGGAGCGTAATCGTTCAGAGCCTTAGCCATAGGAGCTAAGCAGTTTGTTGTACAGGAAGCTGCGGAGATGATGGTATCATCTGCAGTTAATGTCTTCTCGTTTACGCTGTAAACGATAGTTGGCAGATCGCTGCCTGCTGGTGCGGAGATAACAACTTTCTTAGCGCCTGCATTGATGTGTGCCTGAGATTTATCTTTAGAGCAGTAGAAGCCTGTACACTCTAATACTACATCTACGCCAATTTCTCCCCAAGGAAGATTAGCAGCATCTTTTTCTGCGTAAATCCTGATGGTCTTGCCGTCTACAGTAATGGAGTCCTCTCCAGCTTCTACTGTGTGAAGGCCTTCACCGATGCGTCCTGTGTATCCACCCTGAGCGGTGTCATATTTTAATAAATGAGCTAACATCTTCGGATCTGTTAAATCGTTGATAGCTACTACATCATAACCTTCTGCACCAAACATCTGTCTGAATGCAAGACGACCGATACGACCAAAACCGTTAATCGCTACTTTTACTGCCATAATTCAATTCCTCCTAAGAATAAAATTAATTTGATTGTACCTTTTAATTCACATATCCACGATCTGTAATGAAGAGTGGATTTCTTGTGATTTTGTTAAAATAAAATCAACTACCCTTTATTTTACCTAATAATCCATTAAATAGCAAGTCCTTTTTTTCATTTTTTGGATTTTGTTACTTTTTTAACATTTTCTACATCTCGTCCTTCACGTAACCGGCAAGATTGTATGCGTGATCAGAAATACGTTCCAGATTGCTGATAAGATCCAGGAATACCACCCCTGCCGAAGGATCGCATTTACCGGCAGACAGCCGCTCGATGTGCTTCTCCCTCAGCTCCTCCTCCAGCGTATCCACCTCGTCCTCGTACTGGCTTACCTTTCTGACATCGTCCATGTCGCCCTTCTGCCGGGCGTTGATGGAGTGCTTGAACGAGTTAAACGCGGTCTCACAAATAACATGAAGGTCCGACTCGCCTGTTTCTGAAAAGCTGATATTATGCTGAACCATGTATTCCGCCTGCTCGGCCAGGTTTTCTGCATGGTCTCCCACACGCTCAATGTCATTGATGCTGTAGAACAAGTCATTCACAACCAGCTTCTGTCTTTCCGTCAGCGACAGGTTGTTGACCTTGACGAGATATTCGGTCAGCATCTTCTCCATATTATTGATGGTCTGCTCCGTTTTATACACGTCTTCGACTTCATTTGCATTCTTAGTCAAAACCGCGTCCATGGCCCGTCTGACATTCTCCATGGTGATCTGTCCCATATGGACCACTTCCATGGCCGCCGTCTCCACGGCAAATGCGGGAGATTCGAAGATTCTCTCATCCAGATGCTTCATCGTCTCGGACTCTTCGTCAGTGACGGCCGGTTCCTTCTTATCCTCCGGAACGAAGACTCCGGAAAGCTTCACCAGCTGATTGGCAAACGGGAACAGAAGCGCCGTGTTCGTCAGGTTAAAGATCGTATGGAAAATCGATATCTGCACAGATGTAATGTTATGGGCCGCAAGCACCGGATGAAGGGAAAACAGGATAAACGAAATCACTCCGAATATCACAGCGCCCATCACATTAAATGTCAGGTGGATGACAGCCGCTCTCTTTGCGGTTCTGGACCCGCCGATACTGGATATCATGGCGGTCACACAGGAACCGATATTCTGTCCCAGCGTGATGAAAATCGCCGCGTTCGTCGTTACCACACCGTTCATCGCCAGAGTCTGCAAGATACCGACTGAGGCGGAGGAGCTCTGAAGAAGAGCCGTAACCAGAGCACCGATGATCATTCCCAGGAATGGATTGCTTCCCAGCAGGCGGAACGCCTCAGAGAAAACAGGCGCGTCGGTGTATGGCGATATGGAACTCGACATAAAATCAAGACCAATGAACAGAAGACCAAGGCCGACCAGGATCTCTCCCGCCGTTTTCATCCTCTGTTTTTTACCAAATAACATAAAAATCGCCCCGATCCCGATCAACAGCGGAGCAAAAAATGCCGGCTGGAATACGGCAAACGCATCTCCCAGCTGGTTCATAGATACAATCCAGGCCGTAATCGTCGTACCGATATTGGCACCCATGATCACGCCTACCGCCTGTGTCAGATTCAGGACCCCGGCACTTACAAAACCGACTACCATAACCGTCGTAGCGCCGCTGCTCTGAATGATTGCCGTGATCAGCGCGCCCAGAAGGACCGCCATCAGACGATTGTTCGTTAACATTCCCAAAAACTGGCTCATCTTACTTCCGGCGGTCTTCTGCATACCGTCGGCCATGATGTTCATACCATACAGGAACATCCCCAGTCCACCGATAAAGCTGAACAGACTTGATATGTCATTGACAGACATAGTTACCTCCTTGTAACCCCTTTTTCAACTGCGTTCATTTTCTTTTTTAAGCGCCGGCGTCATACCCGCATGGATTCCCTCCGCCGCGCGCATCTCTAATGATATCATAGACCGGAATGTCTTTTCAACGCTTTTTATGAATTCTGTAAACTTTTGGTAAAAAGTGTGTAAACCTGACGAATCCTGCGTTGCTTTTCCCAACGATATTGATTATAATGGTTTTAGCTTTCATTCAGAGAGAGAGGAGACAGTCATGCTGCCAGATTACCATCTGCACACGGATTTTTCCGGCGACTCCATGACGCCCCCCAGGGCGCAGATCGAGCGTGCCATACAACTGGGAATGGATTCGCTGTGCATCACGGACCACCACGACTATGACGTGGAATCCATCATCGACTTCAACCTGGATTTGGACCCCTACATGAGTTCTCTCACCAGGCTTCAGGAAGAATATAAAGACCGGATCGATGTGAGGATCGGAATTGAACTGGGACTGCAGGTCCATTTAAAGGAGTATTTTAAGGGACTGACCCGCAGATATCCCTTTGATTTCGTCATCGGTTCCACCCATTTCATAGACAGAAAAGATCCCGCCTACCCGGAGTTTTTCGAGGAGAGGGGGGAGGCCAATGCCTACCTCCAGTATTTTGAGACTACGCTGGATAATGTCAGCCATTTGGACGATTACGACGTGGCGGGCCACATCGACTACATCGTCCGATACGGTCCCAACAAGGCCGCCTTCTACAGCTATGAGGCGTACAGGGACATCCTCGACAGGATTCTTAAGGCTGTCATCGAACACGGCAAGGGGATCGAATGCAACACGGCCGGACTGCGGAAGGGCATCAGCCAGCCCAACCCGGCGGCAGACGTGCTGAAACGCTACCGGGAGTTAGGCGGAGAAATCCTGACGATCGGCTCGGACGCCCATATACCCGAAGATTTAGGGGCCGATTTCGAGCGGACAAGGGAACTGCTGAAGGAATGCGGGTTCTCATATTATACGGTGTTCCGCCAGCGGAAAGCGCAGTTTCTTCCATTGTAGTGAATTCATACACTTTAGTAAATTCCATACACAGAGGAGTAAAGGGTGCGGAGCACCTTCCTGTTACACAAAAACAGCCATCGACTGGAGGCGGGCCTTGATATGCCCCCTTTCAATCGATGGCTGTTCAGCGGTTATACCGTATCCCGCCGTCAGTCTTTGATATACCGGTTGATGGTCGCTTTCTGCTCCTCATTCGCCCGGTAGTAAATCCTTAAATTTCCGACTTCATCCAGTTCAAATCTGGATTCCTCAAGGAGACCGTTGGCCTCGTCCGTCATCAGGGTCTCGATCACAGACTTAAGGGTCAATCCCCTGAATTTACCGTAATCTCCCTTTAAGGCGTCGATTACATCTTCCGCACAGGCCTCTGGGACCTTTGTAAAGTGTTTGATAATCGCATAACTCAGTGGTTTCATCTGCCTAGTCCTCCTTTTTCTTAAATAAATCCAGCGGATTCATGGCGATCATAAGGATACCGAATATCATCAGAATCGCTGCCGCCCAGACGATCGGCGGAAGTGACCAGCCGTCGATCCCGCAGATGACGCCGAGGATAATCCAGCAGAAGAACGGTCCCCAGAAGGAAAACGCTCCGTTACACGCCATACCGAGCGCCGCGCCGCACATGCTGTTTCCTTTATACCACAGACTGTATGCAAACAGGGCGAAGAATCCGCTGATCACGAAAAAGATCATGGCCGGACCGCTGGTAAATGCCTGAACCGTTAAATGAGGGGCAATGCCGATGTTGCCGGCAATGATGCCAAAAATCGGAACCAGAATAAACAGGTTGGAAAGTCCGGAGGTACACTGGCGAATGGTAATACCGATCTCATAGTCGATCAGGGTCGTACCATAACCGGCTACGCATCCTTCTATTCCCCAGCCCAGAGCCGCGATAAATGCGATACAGATTCCCAGGAGTCGGCCCTCCGGAGCATCGCCGCCCAGGCTGGTGCTTCCGATCATAAAGCTGGAAAGAACGCAGATCCCGATACCGGCAACCATGCGCTTATTCAGTTCCTGCTTGTAGAGCACTCTTCCTAAGATTGCACCGATTGCAGGGCAGAGAGCCGAAATCGGAATAACGATGGAACCAGCCATCTGAAGTCCAACCACATAGGCCGCACTGGAGATGGGGCCGCCCACCAGAGCGGCAGCGATCATGATCCAGCCTGGTTTCGTCTTTAAACAGCGGAAAAAGTCGCCCAGCTTTCCCTTTGCTCCGGCAATCAGCAGGGCCCATACCGCGCTGCACGTATCGTTGATCGCGCTTCCCAGTGAGCCGAGCAGATACGTAATGACAAAAGCAGACAAAGCCGCCGTATTAGGACCATACCAGTCCGCCCATATCCCCTTTGTCATTCCCAGTGTCATAAACGCGGAATACAGCCCGTAACAGATACCGGACATGATTGCAACAAATACACCCTTCTTAAAAAACTGAGCAGATAATTTTTTCTTCGCAGCAACAGCTGCTGCGCCTGCACCTTCATTCATTCTTGTAAGCCCTCCTTATTGGTTAAGGAGCACCCTCCGAAACGAGAGCACTCTTAAGTTCCTGCAAAAAAGCAGGAGCGCTGCTTTTCCTGTCGTTCTGCGACATATGAGACGGCGCTCCTGACCACCTGACTGATTACTCTTCTCTTGCAGCTGCCGGAAGAATGGTCTCTACCTCTGCATGAGGACGCGGAATCACATGAACGGATACAAGCTCGCCTACTCTCTGAGCTGCTGCCGCACCTGCGTCAGTCGCTGCCTTTACTGCACCGACATCGCCTCTTACCATGACAGTAACGAGACCGCCGCCAACGAATTCCTTGCCGATCAATGTAACATTTGCAGCCTTAACCATGGCATCTGCCGCCTCGATAGATCCAACTAAACCTTTTGTCTCAATCATTCCTAATGCATCATATTTCATTGTGAAATCCTCCTGAATTTTATTTTAAATTTAAATGCTATACTTTTTATAAACAGACTTTTTACTTTACCAGAGTGACAGCCGCGGAACAACCGATTCCCATCGCGTTGGCTTCCTCTGTATCCACATGACATTCCAGTGCGGATTCCGGCGTTACACGGATTAACACATTGCGGTAAACGCCTCCGCGTAATCCATCTGTCTCAATAGAAACAGACTGGCCGTCATGAACGCCAAACCTGGCCGCGTCATCCGGATGCATATGGATATGGCGCTGCGCCACCATCAGACCTTCCTTCGTCTGTACGGATCCCTTCGGTCCCACAAGAGTGATTCCCGGCGTACCGTCCAGATCACCGGACAGCCTCGGTTCCGCCTTGGCGCCCAGTTTAAAGCAGTCGCCTGCGAGAATCTCCACCTGTGTCCGGCTCCTTACAGGTCCCAGAATTCTTACCTTTTCAATGGCCCCCTTCGGTCCGCAGACCGTTACGGTCTCTTTGCAGGCAAACTGGCCCGGCTGGGATAAGTCTTTCGTCTTCGTCAATTCGTACCCGCGGCCGAACAGGGTATCTAAATCGGCCTGGGATAGATGTACGTGCCGGTTGGATACGCCGACCGGCACCGCATTTGCCGGGGTGTTCGCGGAAGCGTTTCCCGCCGCTGCGCCGTCCTCATTTTTTACCGCTTCCAAAAGAAGCTTGATCATTGCCTCATACTGATCCATGGGTCTCCTCCTTCTGCCGCTTTACTGGTTCTTCATGGCGATAACCAGTTCTCTTACGAGTGCCGCCAGCTTATCGCTGCCGCAGTCTGCGGAAAACGTGGAGGCCTCCTTCGCCGTACCGGAGGCAGAGTGTTTTTCCTCAAAGGAGGCAACGAAATCAGCCGGGCTGGAAGCCGTACCGCAGGTTCCCTGACAGCAGGACTGTGAAGCCAGTTCCGGATGATGGAACGTTTTATCTTCCTGCACCAGTGTAGCACAATTTTTCACACCGAACGCAACTTTTTTAATATTAATTAAATGTTTCGGGCTGACATTTTCAGAAACAGAGCTTCCGCCGCACGTTCCGCAGCCTAAGGTAAAGGAGGTTGCCAATCCCGTGCTGATTCCGGTACCGCCCATACTTCCTCCGGTGTTGACCAGAATACGGGAAGCCGGCTTCGCCGCAAATCTTCTCACCATCTCCCTGTCTTCCGTGTGGATGCTCATGGTGTGTCCGATACCGTTCTGAAGCAGGCGGATGCTGAGCTCACACGCTTCCTGCCAGTCTCTTACCGTATAGAAGGCAAGCACGGTTGTCAGTTTTTCATAGGATAATGGGTATCCCTCACCAACGCCGCCCTGCTCTCCGATCAGAACTCTCGTTCCTGCCGGAATGGTTATCTTCGCCGCTTCCGCGATGACCTGCGGGCTTCTTCCCACGAATTTGGCATTCATGTTATGGCTGCCGCTCTTGAAAAGCAGGGCACACACCTTCTCCGTCTCCTCTGGTGTCATAAAATAGGCTCCCTGGCTCTTTAACTCTGCGACAACCGCCTCCTTATTGCACTCTTCCACAACGATCGACTGCTCGGAAGCGCAGATCGTTCCGTAATCGAAGGTCTTGCTGGCCATGATGTTGCTTACGGCCTGTTTGATATTGGCGGTCCGCTCTATGTATGCCGGGGAGTTGCCCGCGCCTACGCCCAGAGCCGGTTTTCCGGCGCTGTACGCTGCTTTCACCATGCCGGGGCCTCCGGTGGCGATAATTAAGTTTACCTCTTTGCATTTCATCAGTTCATTGGTGGCTCCCATGGTCGGCATGGTGACACAGCCGATGATGTCCTCCGGCGCCCCCGCTTCCACCGCTGCATCCCGCATCAGTTCTGCTGCTTTCAGTGTACATTTCGCCGCAGACGGATGGGGGGAAAAGACGATGGCATTTCCTGATTTCACTGCAATAATGGATTTAAAGATTGTGGTGGAAGTCGGGTTGGTCGATGGGACAATTCCCATAACCAGGCCGACAGGCGCCGCCACATCCATCGTATGTTTTACCGGATCCTCGTCGATGATTCCCACGGTCTTCATATCTTTTATCTCTTCATATAACAGAGTGGACGCTGCGTGGTTCTTATAGGCTTTATCCTCCGCCTTTCCGAACCCGGTTTCCTCTGCTGCCATTTTACCCAGGCAGACCGCGTGTTCCTCTGCTGCTCTTACCATATTCTGTAATATAACCTCTATCTGCTCCTGGGAGTAGGTAGCCATCTTTTTCGCCGCGATTTCTCCTTTTCTGGCTAAATCCCTGGCTTCCTGGATGGAACGTAAATCAAAATCAAAGTTTTCCATTGTCAGGATCTCCTTTTCTATTATTTTGTTCCCGCGAAGAACCGCGTCAATCATTTCGAGCTTCGTAATAGCTCTTTAATTCCTCCAGCAGCAGTTGTTTATTGGCTTTGGACACTTCCCTGCCGGAAATCTTCAATTCTCCGTATTCGCGGGCCAGTGTCCTTAACGCTGTTACTTTCAGTCCGTCCGCCATCGCCATACCTTCGGCAATGCCGTATTTTTCAATGATGGAATCTAAGGTCTGCCGGTCCAGCTTCTCC
>OJKJ01000696.1_pt1 | contig 16026 bp, 12 predicted proteins | sample 1596491 | NCBI WGS metagenome assembly OJKJ01 (sample SAMEA4350160, study PRJEB24818) | metagenome | biome: human; feature: gut; material: faeces | place: Denmark | collected 2013-09 | reverse complement strand
CGATCTACCATCAGCCGGAGATCCAGAAGGTGATCACGAATGCGGTGAAGTGGGCCGCGCCCATCAACTTCCCCAATGTCACCTATGGCAATCCCCCGCCGGTCGTGGAGATCAAGGCTCAGCTGGAACACAGCATTCAGGGCCTGCACGAGAAAAAGTAAGAAATGAAGAGGAAAAGAGGCCCCGAGACCGGAGCAAATCGGCTTTTGGGGCTCTTTTTTTGAAAAATTGCAATGGGAGGAATTTTCAATGGAGTACAAGACTTTAGGTAAGGGAGACGTCAAGGTTTCGGAACTGATTCTGGGCTGCTGGGCAATGGGCGGCGACTATTTCGGCGCCACGGAGGACACCAGTTCTCTGGAGGCCATAGAAAAATCTTACGAGCTGGGCGTAAACACTCTGGATACAGCGGAAATTTACGGCAGCGGCCGTTCGGAGCGCGTGGTCGGCGAGGCCATTAAGAGAATCGGGCGCGATAAGCTCTCCGTTATCTCCAAGGTGTTTAAGCCTTCCATGCAGCATGACAAGATGATCAAGGCCTGCGAGGACAGCCTTTCCCGTCTGGGCACCGATTATCTGGACGTCTATTTCCTGCACTACCCCATCCCGGAGGAAGAGGTTTCCATCGAGGAGCGTATGAGCACGATGATGGAGCTGAAGAAAGCGGGAAAAATCCGCGCTATCGGCCTTTCCAACTTCTCCATTGAGGAGATGAAGGCCGCTATGAAATATGGGGAAGTGGATGTGATCCAGCCCTGCTACAGCCTGCTGTGGCGTTATGATGAGGAACTGGTCAAGTTCAGTGCGGAGAACAATGTCTCCGTCATCCCCTACAGCACCCTGGCCCAGGGGCTTCTGACCGGCAAGTATAAGAAGGACGCCGTGTTCACCGACGGACGCGCCAAGGCGGCCCTGTTCCAGCCTGAAAACTATAACCGCTGCCTGGAGGTCACCGATGTGCTCAGCGAGGTGAGCGCCAAATACGGCAAAACCCCCGCTCAGGGCGCCATTGCCTGGCTGCTTCAGACCCCCGGCATCACGGCCCCCATCGTAGGCGCCAAGAACGGGAAGCAGGCGGAGGAGAATATTCAGGCATCCGGCTGGAAGTTCAGCGAGGAAGATTATGAGATCATCAACGCTGCCAGCAAAAAGTTTACGGACAGCCTGCCCAATTATACCCTGTTCTTTAACACGGAGACGGCTGACTGAGCCAACTGTCCGCATGAACCCAGGTTTTTGTACACCTTCGGCAAGAACGGTGTGAGAAATAGAAAAGGAGTTGGATTGAAATGCCATTGGCAAAGGTAAACGAAGTCCTGCAGCACGCAACGGAAAACCATTATGGTGTGGCCGCGATGAACGTGTTCAACTATGAGACGGTCAAATGGGTGGCTGAAGCTGCAAACCGGGAGAAGATTCCGGTAATCATCCAGCTGTATCCCGGCTTTGACAAGTACATAGCTCTCAAGCACGTGGCCGATTTCGCCAAGAATTTTGCGGTGCAGTCCGATGTGCCGATTGCAGTGCATCTGGACCATTCCGCGGGATATGAAATCGCCGTAGGCGGCATCAAGGCCGGTTTCCCGTCGGTGATGGTAGACGGCTCTGCGCTGCCCTATGAGGAAAACGTAGAGGTGACGGCCGCTGTGGTGCGTACGGCCAATGTGTTCAATGTGGACGTGGAGGCGGAGCTGGGCCATGTGGGTTCCGGCGCAAACCTGGACGACATTGTGAACGCCGACAATTACACCAATGTGGACCAGGCGGTGGAATTTGTACAGCGCACCGGCTGCGGTTCCCTGGCGGTAGCGGTGGGAAATGCCCACGGCGCCTATGTGAAGGTTCCGAATCTGGACTTTGACCGCATCACCGCGCTGCACAAGGCGGTGCCGGTACCGCTGGTTCTGCACGGCTGTTCCGATATTCCCCATGAGCAGCTCCAGGAAAGCGTACGGCTGGGCATGAGCAAATTCAACATTGCCACCGAGTATTTCCGCGCTATCTACAAGAGCATTGCGGCGCAGGTTGACAAAGAGGCGAAGGACGGCAACTTTATGGCGTTGCTGGACGCTTCCTCCGAGGCTGCCATCGATTTTGTCCGCGGCAAGATGAAGCTTCTCAATCCCAACAAGTTCTCTCTCTGAGCGGCTTGAGAAGGTAAGGAGAGAAACAGCATTGAAAAAGTTTGAAGTGGCAGGGTACGACATGCCCTGTGTGGATTTGGCAGTAAATGTGGATGTATTCCCAAAGCCCAACGGCGGTACGGGCATCAATGCCCTGAGCTGGCAGGGAGGCGGCAAGGTGGCCTCCGGCATGGTGGCCTCCGCCAGGCTGGGCGCGAAATGCGCCATGCTGGGCGCGGTGGGCAGCGATGACTACGGTCAGTTCTGCATCCGGGATTTTGAGCGCCATGGGATAGACGTTTCCGGCATGAAGATGCGTCAGGAGGAGACCACTTCTCTCTCCATCGTGCTCAGCGACCGGGAGACCAATGGCCGCAGCATCGTATACCGCCGGGGTTCGGCCCAGAGTCTGAGGCCGGAGGAGTTGGACAACGAAATCCTGGAGAATTGCGAGTGGTTCTTCATCTCCCATATCACGGGAGTTTCTATGGAGGCAACCAAGCGCGCCAAGAATGCCGGGGCCAAGGTGATCGTGGATGCGGATTCCTATTCTTCGGAGCTGATGGAGCATATTGATCTCATCGATGCCTTTGTGGGCTCGGAGTTTTTCTACGATGTGCTGTTCCACGATAAAAACTATGAGGAAAACTGCAAAAAGGTCTGTGAGATGGGCCCCTCCATTGTGGTATTCACCTTGGGCGCCAAGGGATGCGTGGGCTACAGCAAGGAGGAAGGCTTCTTTGAACTGCCCTCCTTCGACGTGGTGGTTCAGGATACCGTGGGTGCGGGCGACGTCTTCCACGGAGCCTATGTGGTAGGCCTGCTGCGCGGCTATTCCGCCAAGGAGGCGGCACGGCTGGCAACGGCGGTGTCCTGCATCAAATGCACCCGCATCGGCGGCCGGGCCGGCATCCCGGATTGGGATACCGTTCAGAAATATTTGAAGACAGGCGAAATCGACTATACGGAAATTGACGAACGCGTGGCGTTCTATGGGAGGAAATTGCAACTATGAAAAAGCAGAGCATTGTATTGGGTGTAGCGCCCACCAAGCGGAGCTTCCTGAGCATGGAAGAGGCAAAGCGCCAGAAGGATAAGTTCATGGCGGTGATCCGCAGCATTCATCCCGATGTGGTCACTATTGTGGATATCGACGATATCTGCGAGAACGGCATCCTGTATGAGACCGCCAAGATCCCCGCGGTGGTCGACAAGTTCAAGGCTGCGAAGATCGACGCCCTCTTCACCCCGCACTGCGACTTTGGTGAAGAGCAGTGTGCGGCGGGCGTGGCTGCTGCCATGAAGGTTCCCACCCTGATGTGGGGCGCCAGGGATGAGCGGCCCAACACCGACGAGAGCCGCGGCCGCGATACCCAGTGCGGCATGTTTGCCTGCACCAAGGTGATGAAGCGTTTCGGCGTGCAGTACAGCTATATCTGGAACTGCGAGACGGAAAGCGAGGATTTCAAAAACGGCTTTGACCGCTTTATCCGCGTGGTTTCCGTGGTTAAGACGGTGAAGAACCTGCGCATCGCCAAGTTCGGCGCCCGTCCTGTGCCCTTCATGAGCGTGATGGCCAACGAGGCCGACCTGGCTACCAGATTCGGCATCACCACCATCCCGATCTCCCCCAACGCCATTGCGGCCCGGGCGGACAAAATCGTGGAGGAGAAGGACCCCCGTTATGAAGAGTATCTGGCAGATATCAAGAGCAGGATGGACACCTCTGCCATGATGGAGCAGCAGGTTGCCCGCGCCGCTGCCGTAAAGCTGGCGGTTCAGGACCTGATGGTGGAAAACAACTGCGGCGCCGCCGCCATGGAGTGCTGGAGCGCAACCTCTATTCTGGGCGTGCCGATCTGCATGACGCTGGGCGAAATGGCTGACGAGGGCATGCCCATCTCTTGCGAAACGGACATCAACGGCGCTGTCACGCTGGCCATGCTGCATGCCGTAACGCTGGGCAAGGAGTCGGAGTTCCTGGCCGACCTGACAATCCGTCACCCCCAGAACGACAACGCGGAGCTGCTGTGGCACTGTGGACCGTTCCCCTATTCCCTGAAGGATCCTGCCAGCAAGGCAAGGCTGGTGGGGGGCCAGGAGCGCTTCGAACTGAAGAAGGGCGACATTACCCTCTGCCGGTTCGACGATATTGACGGCAAGTACTATCTCTTCGGCGGCGAGGGCAGAGCCGTGGACGGTCCTGAGACCAACGGCACTTATGTCTGGTTTGAAGCCGACAACTGGAAGCGCTGGGAAGAGAAGCTGATGTTTGGCCCCTACATCCACCATGTGGGCGGTATTTATGGCAACTACAAGCCGGTCCTGCGGGAAGCTGCCCGCTATCTGGGCATGATCTTCGACGATGCCGACGAGCAGGGCGTTTACAGCCTGTAAACCGGTGCAGAAACGGATTTGAATTTCCTCAAGGGTTCCCGCGGAGAAGGTTTCTTCGCGGGGAAACTTGATGGAACAGACGGGGAGGCGGACTCCGCCCCCGATACGAAAGGATGGCTGCGACTATGAGAGAGATTAAAGCTCAAACCCTCTGCCGGGAGGCGTTCCGCCCCTACGGCGATTTTATGGATCTGCTGCATGTGAAGCAGATTGAAGCAAAGCCCGAGGCCAACAATGTGTTCGCACCTGACCTGGTGACGCTGCATCTGGATGGGCGCATGCCTGCGTCCGCCTGTGTGGCCAGGGTTTCCGAGTGCGAGCGCATCATCACGGCGCTGGAATACCACCAGTTCACCTGTGAGGGCATCCTGCCCCTGGACGGCGATATCGATATCTTTGTAGGACCTTCCAGTTTCCGCGTGGATCCTGCGACTGTGGAGGCCTTCCGCGTTCCTCAGGGCACCTTTGTGAAACTGAATCCCGGTGTACTGCATGGCCGTCAGTTTGTGGTAAACACCCCTGCGGTCAACGTTCTGGTTCTGCTGCCCGAGCGTACCTTTGGCAACGACTGTACCTTTACCATGCTGGAAGGCGAAGACCGTATCCGCATCCTGCCCTGAGGAGGAATCGGTTTGTCAACCATGAACCTGCAGGCGATCCTGCATATTCCAAAAAGCAACTACGCCTATCCCGTGTCGGGGCTGGACTTCCGTGTCAGGCTCCGGGCGGGCCGGGGCGACCTGGATTCCGTCAGACTGGTCATCGGCAATCAATACCTGTGGGAAACCCGTGAGGAGTTCCCCATGGAAAAGCTGGGTTCCGACGGACTGTTTGACTATTATCAGTATGAGTACCACTGCACCGATACCCGCCTGGGTTACTACTTCCTGCTGAAGAAGGGGGAAGAAGAGCTCATCTACACGGAAAACGGCTTCCTGGAACTAGGAAGCGTGGATATTGACCATGACCGCATCGGTTTCGTCCATTTTCAATTTCCCTTTATCAATGGAATCGACGTGCACAAAAAGCCGTCCTGGGTCAACAGTGCGGTATTCTATCAGATTTTCCCGGAGCGCTTCTGCAACGGAGATCCTTCCCTCTCGCCGGAAACTGTCTGCCAGTGGGGTGGGAAGCCGGACCGGATGAATTTCTTCGGCGGCGACCTGCCCGGCGTCATCCAGAAGCTTCCCTATCTTTCGGAGTTGGGTGTCAACGCCCTGTACCTTACGCCGATTTTTGAAGCTTCCACAAACCATAAGTACGACACCAACGATTACACCCGTATCGACCCGCATTTCGGGGATGAGAGTACCCTGGTGGAACTGGTGCAGAAGGCCCACGAGAGGGGCATCCGCATCATGTTGGACGGCGTGTTCAACCACTGCGGCTTCTTCTTCCGGCAGTTTCAGGATGTGCTCAAGCACGGTGAAAAATCCCCTTACCGGGATTGGTTCCACATCAAAAGTTTTCCCGTCACCTTGGATCCGCCGAACTTCGACGGTTTCGCCATCGGACCCTATATGCCCAAGTTCAACACGGAAAACCAGGAGGTCATGGAGTACCTTCTGGGCGCGGTGGCCAAGTGGACCAGAACCGGTATCGACGGCTGGCGGCTGGATGTGGCGGATGAAGTGGACGCCCATTTCTGGAGGGAGTTCCGCAAGACCGTACGCGGCATCAACCCTGACGCCGTGATCATTGGAGAGAACTGGTGGAACGCAGAACCCTGGCTTCGGGGCGATCAGTTCGACGGCGTGATGAACTACGCGGTACAGCGCGCCAGCGTTCTCTATTTTGCGGAGGACCGCATCGGTCCCAAGAAGTTTGAAGAGTCCCTCACGGAAAATCTGGTGCGCTATACTGACCAGGCCAACGACTGCATGCTCAACCTTTTGGACAGCCACGACACTGCAAGGTTTCTCAACACCTGCGGAGGAGAGGCGGGCAGGCTGAAAAACGCGGCGGTTTTCCAATACACCTTTGTGGGAATGCCCTGCACCTATTACGGTACGGAAATTGGCATGATGGGCGGCAACGACCCCGACTGCCGCCGGACCTTTGATTGGGAAGAAAGCCATTGGAACCGGGAGCTGTTTGAGTTCTACCAGAAGCTGATGGCGCTGCGGAAAGGCCAGAAAGCGCTGCAGTACGGAACGGTCCGCTTCTGCTCGGCAGGAGAGGTGTTCGCTATGGAACGCAGCTGCGGGGAAGACACCCTTGTGACTGTAGTGAACAACACAGACGGGGAGCAGGAGTTTGTCCTGCCCGGAAACAGGGCCCTGGATCTGCTCAGCGGAGCGGGGTATACAGGGGAGGCCGGAAAGATCCGGCTGAAGCTGCCGGCGTTTTCGTCTGTTATTTTGAAAAAGGAAACAGTTCAGTAAACATTTATTTTGATACAAAGGAGATACAGCAATGGAAAAGAAAGTAATTCGTATTGGTTCTGTAGGATTGGGCGGTATTTGGACGGGCGTTCATGAACCCGGCATCCGCAGAAGCCCGGATTTGGAGCTGGTAGCTATCTGCGATATCGATGAGGAGAAGCTGAAGGCTGCCGGTGAAAAATACGGCATCGACGAAGCCCACCGGTTTGTGGACTACCACGACCTGATCAATTGCCCCGACGTGGATGCGGTGGATATCTGCACCTCCAACGACGCCCACTTTGAAATCGGCATGGCCGCGGTAGAGGCCGGCAAACCCTATGACATTGAAAAACCCATCACCATGACCGCGGAAGAAGCTGACATTCTGGCAAACGCCACCAAGGAAAAGGGCATCAAAAACATGGTGTGCTTCTCCTACCGCTTTAAGGCCGCGGCCCGCTATGCCAAGGACCTGATCGCCCAGGGCAAGATTGGCAAAGTCTATCATGTGGATATGCAGTATTTCCAGGCGTGGGGCCTGCCCCGTGTGGACTGCCCGTTGGCCTGGCGTTTTATCAAGAACCGCACAGGCTCCGGCGCGCTGGGTGATCTGGGCTGCCACGCCCTGGATCTGGTCCGTTTTGTGCTGGGCAAGGAGTACACCAACATTGTGGGACACACCGGCACTTATGTGAAGGAGCGCAAGCTGGAAAAGGGCGAGGGCGTAGGCCAGGTGGATGTGGACGATTTCTGCAACTATATGGCTGACATGGAGGACGGCATTTCCGCCAGCTTCCAGATCACCCGCTTCGGTTTTGGGCGCGGCAACTATCAGCGCATGGAGATTTATGGAAGCGAAGGCGCCATCGTCTACAGCCTGGACGCGACGCCCGGACTTGAGGATGAGATTGAGGTTTGCTCCGGCGATATCAACGCGGACGCCCATGTCTTCTCCAAGCTGCCCATTCCGCAGCAGTATTACAGCGACCAGATGCAGTCCTTTGCCGATATCCTCAATGGGGTCGGCGACGGAATGCCTGCCACAATTTTCGACGGCCAGGCAAACCAGCACGTGGTGGATACCATTTTGGAGTCTGCTGAGGCAGGCAAATGGATGGAGATCAAATAAAGAAATAAAAAGCGATCCGACCCGGATGAGAACCATTTGCAAAGGCCTCTGCGGAGGTCTTTGCAAATTTTATTTTCATCTTCTTTGCAGGAAAAGCCTGCAGAAACCGGTGGGATGCGTTTTGGAAAGCGGGGAGGAGCCATGTTCAAACTGTATTATCAGCCCCAGTGCCGGTGGTTTGGCGACTGCATGCCCTTCGGCCGTGGGGAAAAATTCTATCTCTATCACCAGCGGGATTCCCGAAAGCCCTGCCCCTGCGGCGAGCCTTTCGGCTGGCATCTTTCCACCACCTCGGACTTTGTCGCCTATGAGGATTTGGGGGTCGCCATCCCACGGGGCGGCGATGAGGAGCAGGACCAGTATATCTTTGCAGGCAGTGTTTTGGAAGCTCAGGATGGAAGCTTTCATGCCTTTTACACCGGCTATAACCGGGACTATCCCCAGTTGGGAAAAGCTTCTCAGGTCGTGATGCATGCCGTAAGCGATGACCTGAAGCAGTGGAAGAAAAACGCACTGGCCTTCCCTCCCCAGGAAGGTTATGACCCGGACGACTGGAGAGATCCCTTTGTGCTGTGGGATGAAGAGGGCTTCCGTTATGTCCTGCTCCTGGGAGCGCGCAGGGAGGGACCAAAAACCCGGCTTTCCGGATGCACGGTCTGGTATACCTCCAGGGATTTGGATACCTGGGAATTCCAAGGGGATTTCTGGGCGCCCGGCCTTTATACCATGCATGAAATGCCCGACCTGTTCCGGATTGGGGATTGGTGGTACCATGTCATCTCCGAATACAGCGACCGCAACCGAACGGTGTACCGCATGGGGAAGAGCATCACCGGACCCTGGTTCAAGCCGGAAGACGACTGCTTTGACGGCAGGGCCTATTATGCGGGGCGCACGTTCTGCCTTGGCAACAGGAGGATCCTCTTCGGCTGGGTACCCACCAAAGAGGATTGTGACGATACGAAAAATTTCGAATGGGCGGGCACCTTTGTGCCCCATGAGCTTTTCCAGCGGCCGGACGGGACTCTGGGCGTAAAGCCGCCGGAGACAGTGCGGGCAGCTTTTGCCGAAGGGGCGCGCATTCCCGATTCCACAGCATGCAGGGAGGACGGCAGGACTTTATCCGTGCTCTCAAGGGGCTGCGGCGATTTCTTCAAATTTGAAGCCGACCTTTCCTTTGAAGAGGGCACCGTCTTTTTTGGTCTGGGCTTTTGCGGGGATTCCGGAACGGAAAGTTTTTACCAATTCAGGTTTCTCTGCGGGGAGAACAGGTTCCTGTTTGAGAAAAGCCCCAATATCCCCTGGTATGCCTGTATGAACCTTGGGCTGGAGCGGCCCATAACCCTTGTGCCGGGGGAAAAGTATCATGTTGTGCTGTTGGTGGACGGCAGCATTGCCACCCTCTATGTGGACGGCGTGGCAATGAATGCCAGGATGTACCAGAAAGAGGGGGAAGAACTGTGCCTGTTCGTCTCCGGCGGCAGCGCCGCTGTGGAGAACGCGGTAATTTCCCGGGAACTGAAGAACTGAGAAGATAAGTTTAAAAGCGGCGCGTTTTGTTGTCCTCCGGCAGGTCCGGTCAAATAAATGATATCCAAAATGTCATAATACTTCTAAAAATACTTTGGCAGATTTGATAAAATACGAAGAGAACCAGTCACAGGAGATTGGGCGGGAATCCGCATGCGGCAGGAGGCGCCGGTCTGGAACTGACCGCCGTACGGCTATCCCTGAAAAACAGGAGAGGAGCAATTGCAATGGACAAGAAAGCAGAAGTCACCTACAACCCACAGCTGGGGTATCTGAAAACGGTATTTACCCATAATTTTGACTTTCTGACGGAGATCCGGGAGTACAGACAGGAAGAATCGGCCCTGGAACTGACTGTGGGCACCTACCGGAAAAAGACGGCCAAAGTGCGCGTCGACTTCCTCACCGGAGAGGCATTCCGCTTCCGGATGTACCCCTTTGAGGATACCGCAGTATATGAAAATGCTGTGTTTCCGCTGGAAGGGAAGACTGGCTATGAGCTTCAAGTGACGGAAGACTGCCTCACCGCCAGCACAGGACGTATGACCCTGCGGTTTGGGAAGCGCCCGTGGGAACTTTCGGTATTTCTGGATGGGAAGCTGCTCACCAGGGAAAATGTCTGTGACGCCAATGTGGACAACATGTGCAAATACCTGCCCATTGGTTTTGACTGCGACGAACAGGGCCGGGTGATCAGGGTGAGGGAAACCATGTATCTCCCCTCCGACGAATCCTTTTACGGCTTTGGCGAAAAATTTACCGGATTCGACAAGCGCGGCCAGGTCATTCACTGCCGCCAGTGTGACGCGCTGTCCACCAACACGGAAAAATCCTATAAAAACATCCCCTATTTTATGAGCAGCCGGGGATATTCCATCCTGCTCAACACCTATACGGACAACGTGTTCGATATGGGCGTGGGGTCCGGCGTGTCCTACGGGATGGAGTCCGCCGACAGGATGCTGGACTACATGCTGTTCTGCAACCGGGATTACAAGGGGCTGCTCTCCGATTATACAGCGCTTACCGGACGTTCTCCCATGATTCCCAAATGGGCCTTCGGGCTGTGGATGTCGAGATGCAGCTACCAGACCCAGGAAGAGGTGGAAGCTGTGGCCCGCAGGCTGCGGGAGGAACAGATTCCTGCGGATGTGATTCACATCGACGGCTGGCAGAAAATGAGCGAGGCCGGGGTTTGGCAATGGGATTTGGAACGGTTCCCCGATCCCAGGGGGATGATCAAAACCCTTTCCGAGCAGCATTTCCATCTGAGCCTGTGGATGTGGCCCTATATTGCAGTGGGCACCGAGGGGTATGAATACGCCAGGGCCCACGGCTACCTGGTGATGAATGACAAGGGGGAGGTATCCACCTTCCACTCCGCCGCCACCAGCGACGCCTGGTTTGCCGCCTTTGATTTCACCAATCCGGAGATGGTGGCCTGGTACCGCGGCCTGGTGCAGGCTGTGGTCAAAGAGGGTGTGGGCGTAATTAAAACCGATTTTTCCGAAGCTGTGCCTCTGGACGCCGTATACCACGACGGATCCAACGGCCTGCAGGGCCACAACAAGCTGCCCCTGCTCTATGCGAAAACCATTTATGAGGCCTGCCGCGACGTTAAGCAGGAACAGGGAGAACGGCCCATGCTCTGGGGGCGCAGCGGCTATGCCGGCACCCAGAATTATCCTGGCAACTGGGCGGGGGATTCCTCCACCGCTGAGAACAACCTGGCCTGCATCCTGCGGGGCGGGCTCTCTATGGGTCTTTCCGCAGTGCCCTTCTGGGGCCATGACATCGGCGGCTTTTACAATACCGACAGTGACGGGTATGAATGCCCGCCCACCGAGGAACAATATATCCGCAGCGCCCAGTTCGGACTGCTGAGCCCCCTGAGCCGCTGCCATGGGAAAACTCCCCGGGAACCCTGGTATTTCAGCCAGCAGGCACAGGAGATTTTCCGTGCCTACGACAGGCTGCGCTATCGCCTGATCCCCTATCTCTATTCCATTGCATGGGAAGCGCACAGCACGGGCGTTCCCATGCTGCGGGCCCTGCTGCTGGAATACCCCGACGACTGTACCGCCCGCTGTGTTGGAATGGAGTATATGCTGGGTTCCTCGCTGCTGGTGGCGCCTGTTTTCGACCAGGACGATTTCCGGGTGTATCTGCCGGAGGGGAACTGGGCGTCACTGCTGACCGGCGGCTTTACGGAAGGCGGACGTTGGGTGCGTCCCGGGAAGCAGCTGGAGAATATACCCGTCTACCTCCGGGAGAATTCGGCCCTGCCCATACAGGGGAAGGACTTGCTCTTTACGGAGGAGAAGCCCTTCGAGGATCTCTGCGTTCTGATGAACCTTTCCACGGCGGCGGAAGAAATTTTCTTTGACGACGGCCAGGAATACCGGTTCCGGGCGGAACTCAAGGGCGGTACGGTGATTGTGGAAACAGAACTACCCATGACATCTGCTGTCCTCTATACCCAGCAGCCCTTGGTGCGCGCCGTGGTCAACGGGGAAGAATATACCGTGGAGGAACGTTCAGCTACCGTGAAGCTTTTGAATAAAAACTGCGCCGTTCCGGCTGAATGACAGAAAAAAACAGGGTATATTTCATACAAAAAGCAAGGTGTTTCCCATTTTTTCCGCCCAATGCCGTCTCCTTTTCCAAAACAGGAAAAAAACTGACAGCGGTTTTGGACACATTGTGCAGGAAGTAAAAATTATAATATCGGAAAGGTCAAAAATCTTATAGCAAGAAAGCTGTGCACATTGCTATAATGAGGTCGACTCAGTTGAAACAAATTGTGCAATACAAGTTGCCGGTTGTTCAACTAATCTGAAAAGAGGGTGCTAAAACAAATGAAGAAGAGAATCGTATCTGCAATTCTCGCCACCGCCATGGTGGCAACGTTGTTTGCTGGCTGCAGCAACAACAACAGTTCTTCCACCAGCTCCGCTGCGAAGGACGATTCCAGTTCCAAGGCCACCAGCTCCACGACTGAAAGCGGTGCCGAGTCCACGCCCGCCGGAAACGACGGCGCCAAGGTGGAAATCGAATTCCTGCAGCAGAAGAGAGAGGCCGTTGACACGTTTGACGCGCTGATCCAGGAGTTCCAGAAGCAGAACCCCAACATCACCGTCACCCAGAACACCGTACCGGATGCCGGCACTGTTCTGATGACCCGTGCGGCTTCCAATGAAATGCCCGACGTGCTCACCCATTGGCCGACTGACGCAGCGTATATTCAGTTTGCCACCCAGGGCCGCCTGAAGGATCTTACCGACAACGCTTGCATGGACAATGTGATCGACAGCTACAAAGAGTCCATCAAGCTGGACGGCAAGTATTACACCGTGCCGATCTCCCTGAACTTCATGGGCGTATTCTACGATGTGGACAAGTTCAAGGACGGCGGCTATGAAGTGCCGAAAACCTGGGACGAGTTCATCAACCTGGCTAAGGACATCCAGGGTAAGGGCGAGGTTGCCTTCGTTCTGCCCGACAAGGATTCCTGGACCATTTCCCAGGGCTGGGACAACATCGGCGGCAAGGACCGCGGCGGCGAGATGGGCAAGTTCTATGACGAGCTGCGTGCTGGAACCACCACCTATCAGGATGATCCCATCGCGGTAGATTCCATGGAAAAGATGATCGAACTGCGCGAGTATTCCCAGGGCGATACCCTGTCCCTCGGCTATGACCAGGCCATCAACGATTTCGCTACCGGCACCGGTTATATGTTCATCCAGGGCATCTGGGCCCTGCCTTCCATCGAGTCTGCCAACCCCGACAAAAACGTTGCCATGTTCCCGATGCCCAACGACAAGGGCGACATGAAGCAGCCTCTGGGTGTTGACGTGGCCATCTGCGCCGGCGCCGATACCACCGGCGACAAGGCTGACGCTGTGGACAAGTTCCTGCTGTATCTGTCCAGCACAGAAGCTGCGCAGATGTACTCTGACAAGGACCACTCTCCCTCCTGCATCAAGGGCGTTGAGGCTCAGATTCCTCAGGCTCAGGCAGTGCTGGATCTCATCGACACCGCAGGTGTTCTGGATATTTCCGCTCCTCCCGCAGGCTTTGAGGAGACCAAGCGTTCCAAGCTTCAGCAGGTTCTCATCGACAAGGACGTAAATGCGTTCCTGACCACGATGACCGAAGATTTCCTGGCCGCTGCGGCTTCTGAGCAGTAAAAATCAAAACTTCCCGAATTGAGAAGACCCGGAAAATCTCCGGGTCTTCTCGATAAGGAGGAACAACGAGGAGGTGTCCGGTTATGTCAAAACTCCCCGCGCAGGGTGCGGATAGGCCGAAAAACGGCCTGCAGAGGAAGAACGTGGTCATGGTGCTGTTTACTCTCCCTGTTCTGATTCTCTACTCGGTATTTTTCCTGGTGCCGATGATTCTGGGCGTGTATTACAGCCTGACAAACTGGACCGGCATCAGCAAGACCTTTGATTTTATCGGTCTGAAAAACTATGCGACGGTCCTGCAGGATAAGCGTTTTTACAATGCTATTTTCTTCAACTTCAAGTATACCATCTGCCTGGTGATCGGGACGATCCTGCTTTCCCTGCTCATCGCACTGGCACTGAACCAGCTGGGGAAATCCAGTACATTCTTCCGCTCGGTCTATTTTATTCCCGCTGTGCTCAGCCTGGTAACTGTGGGCCTGATTTGGAACGAGCTGTTCCTCCGGGCTCTGCCGGTGATCGGCAAATCCCTGGGCATCGGTTTTTTGAGCACAAATATTTTGGGAAATCCCAAAACTGCCATGTTCGGCGTTTTGATCGTCAACCTGTGGCAGGGCTGCGCCATTCCGACGGTGCTGTTTGTCGCCGGCCTGCAGAGCGTGCCCAAGGACCTCTATGAGGCGGCTACTATTGACGGCGCCAATGCCTGGCAGAAGTTTAAAGCGATCACGGTCCCCTTCCTGATCCCGATCATCACCATGGTGGTCATCACAACTACAAAGGGCGGCCTGACCATTTTCGACTACATCAAGGCTATGACCGACGGCGGCCCCGCCCAGGCGACGGAAGCTATCGGCATCCTGATCTACCGTCATGCCATGAGCGAAGGAAAGTTTGCACAGTCTGTGGCAGAGTCCATGATCCTCTTTGTGATTGTGGCCATCGTCTCCTTCGCCACCATCAAGCTGACGAGCAATAAACAGGTAGGTGACGACTGATGAAACTATCTAAAGGCGGTTTGGTACTCAAGGTACTCTCCTATGTCTTTTTGATTGTAGGAGCATTGATGATCCTGTTTCCGTTGTTCATCACGATCATCACCTCACTGAAAACTCCGGCTGAGTCGGCGGAAAGCTTTTTTTCACTTCCCTCCAGCTTTTATCTGGATAACTTCAAAAGCGTGTTCCAGAAAGCCGGGTACTTTACCTATTTCAGAAACTCGGCGGTTGTTACGGTCACCTCGGTTCTGGCAATCTACATCATCACGCCGATGTGTGCTTATGCAATCTCCCGGAATATGCAGAAGATCTATTACAAGACGATCTATTTTTATACCCTGTGCGGAATTTTTGTGCCGTTCCAGGTCATTATGATCCCTCTGGTCAAATATTTGGGCGACCTGCGTTTGACCAACCAGTTCGGTCTGATCCTGATGCATATTTCTTTGGCGTCTTCCCAGGCGATCTTCCTGCTGGTGAACTACATCCGTTCTGTTCCGCCGGATTTGGAAGAGGCTGCCGCCATCGACGGCTGCAGCACCTTTGGCGCTTACTGGCGCGTGGTTCTGCCTCTGATCAAACCCATGACCATGACGGTGCTCATTTTGAACGCCCTGTGGATTTGGAATGATTTTCAGATGCCCTTGATCATCCTGAACAAGGATCCGTCCACCTGGACGCTGCCCCTGTTCCAGTACAACTTCAAGTCCCAGTACACCTTCGACTACAATATGGCGTTCGCCTCCTATCTGGTGGCCATGGTCCCCGTGATGATTGCCTATGCCTGTGCGCAGAAATACATTGTAGCGGGGCTTACCCAGGGCGCTGTGAAGACCTGAGTTGTGTTCTTTCAAAACCTCCTCCTCTCCTTGAGCGGGGAGGTTTTTTTATAAACCGTATTCCATGAGACCGAAAATAAAATTTGCCAGATGAGGAAGGGTGAGAAAATTGTTTTCAAACCGGCTTCCTCATGGTAAAATAGACTGAAAAGTTGTGAATACAGTATTTGTGTGTCAGAGCATCCGGAAGGGCTTCAGCCGTTCTGCACCTTTCCGGAAGGGTAGAAAAATGGGGAAAGGCAGGGCTGTTTGCCGAGCGGTGGAAGCAGTCCTGAATGTGAGAAAATGAAAAGATTTTTTCAAAAGCAGCCGCTGCGTGTCAAAATTATGGCGGGAAAACTCTTGCTGCTGGTGGGGTTTTTTTTTCCCCGCCTCATGTTTTTTAACCACGCGGTGGAGCGTGCTCTTTTTCACATCCCCCCGCCCCCGCGAAAAGGAGAAAAAATGGTAT
>OJKJ01000690.1_pt1 | contig 16195 bp, 13 predicted proteins | sample 1596491 | NCBI WGS metagenome assembly OJKJ01 (sample SAMEA4350160, study PRJEB24818) | metagenome | biome: human; feature: gut; material: faeces | place: Denmark | collected 2013-09 | reverse complement strand
GTAGAAGAACTGTACAGCAACCGTGAGAAATTCGCTAACTCCGTACAGGAGGCAGCGGCCACCGAGCTGTCCACCATGGGTCTCGAGATCATGTCTTTCACCATCAAGGATGTGACGGACGAAAACGGCTACATCAAATCCCTGGGTGTGAAGCAGATCGCCGAGAAGAAGAAAGAAGCAGATATTGCGCAGGCTGAGGCAGAGCGCGAGCGTCAGATCAAAGTCAGCGAGGCCCGCAGAGACGGTGAGCAGGCGAAGCTGGCAACCGAGGCGGAGATCAGTGCCGCCAACAAGGAAAAGTTAATCAAGGAACAGGCCTACCAGAAGGAAATCCAGACCTCGAAGGCCCAGGCCGACGTGGCTTACGACATCCAGAAGAATATTACCCAGAAGGATGTCATTCAGACGCAGATGGATGCAGAGCTTCTGCGTCAGGAGCGCCAGAAAGATATCGAGCAGGCTGCCGTACAGGTAGAGATTTCCAAGGAAGTAAAGAACCGCGAGCTGGCGGAGCGCCAGGCAGAGACAGCCAAGGCTTCCCTGCAGGCCACAGTTGTACAGCCGGCTATTGCTGAGAGAGAAAAACAGGCTCAGATTGCCGATTCTGAAAAATATAAGAAAGTAGCGGAAGCCGACGCCTCCGCCCAGACCCTTAAGAAACAGGCCGACGCGGAAGCCGAGGCGACGAGAATGAGAGGTCTTGCCACTGCCGAGACGAACGCAATCGCCGAGACGAAAAAAGCAGAAGCAGAGGCCGCTGCGATCCGCATGAAGGCAGAGGCGGAAGCCGCTGCCACCAGAGCCAAACAGCTGGCTGAAGCAGAGGGTATCCGTGCGAAGCAGCTGGCTGAGGCGGAAGGTATCCGTGCAAAGAAGCTGGCTGAGGCAGAAGGTATCAAGGCCGCCCTGTTAGCGGAAGCCGAAGGTATGGAAAAGAAGGCTGAGGCTTACAATAAGTACAATACGGCAGCCATAACAGAGATGATCGTAGGCATCCTTCCGGAGATGGCAGGCAAGATCGCAGAACCGCTCTCCAGAATCGAAAAGATCACCGTGATCGACAGCGGCAGCGGCACCGGAGAAGGCGGCGTTGGAAGTCTGGCAGGCAATGTAGGTTCCGTCCTTGCCAAGACGATCGAGACCGTCAAGGAGACCACAGGTATTAATTTCAAGGAGATCATCGACGCGGATGTGCTGGGCAAGACCACTACGAACATTAATATTAACGGCGGAAGCCAGGAAGACGGCCAGCGCAACATGGAACAGGAGATTTCCAATGCAGAGATTGTCGAAGCAGTTCTGGATAAGCGGAATTAGGCTCACAGGCCGTTAATCGCAGTCCTTAGCTGCCGGAGTTAAAAAGGAGCGAGCATATATGGGATTAGATGTGTTTGGAAGAATTAAGGATATCGTATCAGCAAACATCGATGAACTCTTAAGCAAGGCCGAGGATCCGGAGAAGATGGCCGACCAGATGGTAAGGAAGTACGAGGACGCCATCAAGGATCTTTTAGGAAGCACTGCCTCTGTCATGGCTTCTGCCAGAGAAGCAAAGGCAAAGGTGGACGCCTGCGACGCGGAGATCAAAAAGTACGGAACCTACGCCGAGCGCGCCCTGCGGGATGGCAATGAGGAGAAAGCCAGACAGGCAATCACATTAAAGCAGGAGCAGGAAGACTTAAGGCCGACTCTGATGCAGAGTTACGTAACCGTCAAAGTACAGGCGGATAAGGCCGAGGAAGACTACCGGAAGCTGACAGCAGGCTTAGAAAAGACGAAGGCCCGCGCCGAAGCCATGAAAAACACGGTACGCACAGCCAGGGTAAAGAATCAGGCCGGAGAAGTCCAGATGAAATCTGTGAGCACCGCTGCGGGATTAATGAGCCAGTTTGACCGCATGGAAGAAAAGGCCAACCGGCTGCTTCACGAAGCGGAAGCCAAAGAAGAGCTGACCGGAAGAGGCAGTACGGCCGCGGAACTGGATGCCTTATACGGCGACCAGTCAAAATCGCGGGTAGATGAGGAACTGGAAGCGATGAAAAAGGCGCTTAATCTCACAGATGAATTGTAATACAGCATCGTAGTCAGACCCCCCGCCGTTTCGGTATGCACCTATGTGCACCGGAACGGCGGGGGTTTTCTATTTTCGTTATTTCTCCACCAGATAATACCTACCGGAATATGGCGGCAAAGAGATCACCGTTTTGCCTTCCTTAAGCGGAATTATTTGTTTTTCCCGACTCTCCATCTCACTGGAAATCAGCAGGGACAGACTTGCTCCCTCTTTGACCTCCAGGACATATCCCTCCTGTACTTCATCTGAGAAATTGAAAACTGCTGCAATGCGCTGCTTCCCGCTCCGGCGTTCGAACGCATAGATCAGCCGTTCCTCCTGATGGCAGTCCAGCCAGCGGAATCCTTCCGGGTCGAAGTCCATCTCATACAGAGCCGGATTCTCCGAATACAATTTGTTTAAATCCATCATAAAACGGTGAAATGCGTCATGAACCGGATAGCTTAAGATCTCCCAGTCCTGCTGCCGTTTTTCATCCCATTCGCGAAGCTGTCCGAATTCATTGCCCATGAAGTTCAGCTTCTTCCCCGGGTGGGCAAACATATAGAGGTAAAGCGCCCGGGCCTGTGGGAATTTCCCCTCATAATCCCCATACATTTTCTGCAGGATTGTTGCTTTCCCGTGAACCACCTCATCATGAGATAACGGAAGCAGGTAGTGTTCCTTATAAAAATACTGCATGGAGAATGTAAGCTGGTGGTACCTCTGCTTCCGCTCCGCCGGCGGAGCCTGGAAATACGACAGCGTATCATTCATCCAACCCATATCCCACTTGTAATCGAAACCGAGACCTCCGTCTGCCACGGCCTTCGTAACTCCCGGGTAGGTGGATGAGTCTTCTGCGATTAAGAGCGCCTCCGGATGCAGCTTCTTCAGTCCCTGGTTCATTTCCTGCAGAAATCCAATTCCGTTTCGGTTTTCCCCGCGGGCGGTATCTCCCTGCCAGTAGATTAGATTACTCACTGCATCCATACGCAGGCCGTCAAAATGGAACTCTTCCAGCCAGTAGTTCGCCGCCGACTGGAGAAAGCTCCTGACTTCCCCGCGGGAATGCATAAAATTGCAGCTTCCCCACTCACTCCGTCCCACGTCGCTGTGGGGATATTCATAGAGAGCCGTCCCGTCATAATTCCAAAGCGCATAATCATCCACAGCGAAATGGACCGGCACAAAATCCATGATCACACCGATCTCCTGCCCGTGGCAGAGATCGATGAATTTCTTCAGCTCCGCAGGCGTTCCATACCTGGAGGTAGGGCTGTAAAATCCCGTATTCTGATACCCCCACGACTCATCGGAGGGATGCTCCGACAGCGGCATCAGCTCCACGTAATTGTATCCGTTCTCTTTTAAATACGGAATCAGAAGCTCCGCCAGCTCCGTGTAGGAATACCAGGCATTCTCCCCTTCCGCCCCCTCTTTTCTCCGCCAGGAGCCTGCATGCATTTCGTAGATATTGAGCGGCTTGTCCAAACTGCTTCTGTGTTTCTTTTTCCACTTTGAATCTTTGAATGCATAGTCTCCCAGCCGGCTGATCCGCGAAGCCGAATGAGGTCTTAATTCCATCAGAAAACCATAGGGATCACAGTGATCGATAAAAGAGCCATCCCGTTTATGGATTCTGTATTTATACATCATCCCCGCCTCAGCCGCAGGCACAAAGCATTCCCAGAAGTTACCGTCATATACCTTATCCATAGGAGTCTCCTGCCACCCGTTAAATTCACCGATCACAGATATCCGCGCTGCGTTGGGGGCAAAGGTGCGGAATACTGTTCCATTTTCCTGAATATGTGCCCCCAGATACTCATAGGCAGTAAATTCTTTCCCCGTATAAAAGCCATAATAGTCCATCCCGTTTCCTCCTGTAAAAAATTGATCTCTAATCACAAAGAAAATAGACAACCGTCCGATTTCCTACTATAATTGATTATAGAAAATCTTTTTTATTTCATCCATCACCGGATTTGCAAAACCGTCGGATATACGACGTTTTCGTAAAATCGTCGGAAAGGAGTGTAACAGGTATGGACTTAAGAATAGAGAAAACACGCCAGAGCATCGTCAACGCATTTATCGCTCTTCGTTCCGGAAAGCCGCTGGAGAAGATCACGGTTAGGGAGCTCTGTGAAAAGGCGCAGATCAACAAGTCAACCTTCTATTTCCACTATGCGGACATCTATGAGTTATCCGATTCCCTGGAAACGGAGCTCGTGACCTCCATCATCAATTCTCTGGCTCATCCGGAATATATGGTGGAGAATCCCGGTGCGTTTACCCAGGAACTTTTTCTGGCCTATCTTTCCAGGGACGCCCTGATCCAGACGCTGTTTTCGGGCAGCCGGAGCGGTTGTCTGATCCAGAAGATCGAATCCAGCTTAAAGAAGCTGATTTATGAATGCCATCCGGAATACCAGGATGATCCGGTGAAAAATCTCATCCTGAGTTATCAGATCTATGGCGCCTACTACGCGTTTTCCGAGAACCGGGAGGAGAACATTACAGAAGTCATCGCCGTGCTGGGAAGAATATCGGAGGAGCTGCAGAAGCTGCTGCATGAAAAGCCGCTTGACTTTTCCCCGAAAACTGGATATACTAATATCTGGTAAAAGGGAGTAGCTTGCACGTTAATCCGTGTCCTGTGTAGCCGACATTCCCGTTTCCGCAAAAGATCTGTTCCACCTGGAACAGAATCTTGCCGGAAACCGGTGCACATATAATAAGCGAGACTTTTATTGCATGATCTTAGTTTATCGTGCAATAAAAGCCTCGCTTTTTTTCGGCTTTCTTCCTTTTTACAAGAGCACTTATCAAACGAAAGAGGGAAATTATTTATGATGTACGTATTTCTGATCCTGGGTTTCCTGCTGCTGATCAAGGGAGCCGATTACTTTGTGGAGGCCAGCTCCTCTGTCGCCAGAGCACTGCGCATCCCCAGCATCATCATTGGACTCACCATCGTGGCATTTGGAACCAGCGCGCCGGAATTGTCGGTCAGCATATCCGCTTCCATCGCAGGAAATAATGATATCGCGGTTGGAAATGTGATCGGTTCCAACCTGTTTAATCTCCTTGTCGTACTGGGAGCCTGCGGCGCGATCCGCCCGTTTGCCGTCAAGCTTCGCTGGGACTATGCGGCCTCGGCAGCTGTGGCGGTTGTCCTGTTCGCAATGATCTTATTCGATCAGACCGTCGGCCGCGTGGATGGCATCCTCCTTCTGGTCCTGTTTGTGGCATTTGTCGGGCTGACCGTCCGCGATGCCCTGGTCAACCGGATCGTCACCACTGAGGAGGTTAAAACGCTTCCGCCGCTGCGCTGCGCCGTCTACATCGTGGGCGGACTGGCCGCCATCGTCTGGGGCGGTGACTTAGTCGTGGAAAATGCCAGCGCCATTGCCGCGTCTTTCGGTTTAAGCCAGAACCTGATCGGACTGACCATCGTCGCCCTGGGCACCTCTCTCCCCGAGCTCGTCACCTCCATCGTCGCCTCCCGCAAAGGCGAGAATGGCCTCGCCCTGGGAAATGTCATCGGCTCCAATATCTTTAATATTTTAATGGTTCTCGGCGCCTCCGCCGCGATCCACCCGCTCCTTGTCAACCCGTTCTCAGTTTATGACATAGGATTCTTAATCATTGCCAGCGCCATTACATGGATCCTCTGCCGCAGCCGGAACCGCATCAGCCGCATGGAGGGGGCTTTCATGCTGGCGATGTATCTGGTGTATTTGATTTATGTGATTGTGAGATAACAGGAAGAAGCAGCAAATAGTGAAAACTCCAGGAAAGATTACTTTGCCCGGAGTTTTCTGATTTTTAAAGATCTATCAGACCAGACACTTCATCACCAGATTAACCATCAGTTCCTTCTCCTCCGGCCTTGATTCCGCAATCATAATCGTAATAGCCGCCAACGCATAATCATCAATCCGCTTGTTCCCATCGCTGAAGCTGTGGTTCTTCGTGATAAAATAAAGGAGATTGGCCGCCTTTTCTTCCGTACTGGCATATACTTCCTTTCCCCCAAAGGTCTGGTAGATGGCTCCTATACTGGACCGGAACGATTCATCCTTTTCATTGCCGAACAGGCTGCTCTCCCCGGAAAAATGCATGGCGGAAATCATCTGCCTGCATTCTTCATAGGTTAAGTGATACACGGTTCCGCTGCCTTCCGGCTTCTGTATTCTCTGATGATCGTAATCGTCCAGAAGATCCAGCGCAGAGGCATAGCTCTCGATGACGTGTAAAACCTGTCTTGTATCCAGACATTCGTCCACTCTTTTCATGATTCTGATGATCCCTCCTAACTGGTCCATGCGGCCCTGGTTGACCGCGCAGCCGCGAATTATGTAGTCTTTCAGGACTTGATTGGCCTACCTGCGGAATTCTACCCCGCGTTTTGATTTAACCCGGTATCCCACAGATATAATGACATCCAGACTGTAACAGGCAACCGGTTTATCTGAACTTGCAATTTGCAAAAAATGCAAATTGCTTTTCTCCTCGACTTCTTCCTGAAAGACATTTTTAATATGTCTCGAGATCACAGAAATATCCCTTTGAAATAAATCTGCCATCTGCATCTGTGTCAGCCACATCGTATCTTCCTCCACATTCACTTCCAATGTGACCGCGCCATCCTCTGTCTGGTATAAAACCAGACCTTTTGTTTCTTCTTTTAACATACGTACCTGCCTCCTTACTGTGATAAGGTGACTCTCCAGGTACTCTTATTATGTGTTTATTTTACCGCGATTTAGGTGGAAATACAATCAAAAAATGACCCCGGTCTGATTTATAAAGAAATGGAACCCCCAGTGTGATTCGCTCATCCGCCGGGGCCTCCATTTCTTCATTCTCTATTTATTGTCTTCTCTAATTCATTATCATCTCTAATTCATTATCATCTCTGTTTCACGATTCGTCCCTAACTCTCTAATGCCGGTGCATTGCCACCTGCTCTGCGCCCTGCATCTTTAAGTTCTCATGAACTTCCCTCTTATCTGCCTGGCCGATCAGTAAGTCCCTGGCTTTCTTGGCTTCGGTCTCGCTCTTATGCTTGCTGGGGCCGCCGACGCAGCCGCCGACACAGACCATGCCTTCCACGAAATCATCGGGCAGCTTGCCGATCTTAAGCAGCATCAGGGCCTTCTTGCATTCTGCGGCTCCGTTGCACTTCATGACGTTGATATCGGCATTTTCGCCGGTCTCCTTCAAGCATTCCAGGACTGCTGCCGTTACGCCGCCGCCGTTGCCAAAACGCTTACCGAATACGGAGCCCTGCTGAAGTGTATTCTCTTCCGGCTCTAAGTCCACGCCCTTTGCCACCATCATGGCGTGAGCCTCGCCCAGCGTCATGGCATAGTCCGCGTTGTCTTTAATATTTAAATCCAGAGTCTCGCTCTTCTTTGCGATACACGGCCCGATGAAGACGGTGATGGTCTCCGGATCCTCTTCCTTTAACATTCTGGATACGGCGCACATCGGGGATACGGTCGTTGACATATTGTCGAGCAGCATCGGATAGTGCTGCTTGATCATGTTGACAAACGCCGGACAGCAGGAAGTCGTCATCTTCTTGCCTTCTTTATATGCCTCCGCCCACTCTGCCGCTTCCGCAGCCGCGGTTAAATCGCCGCCCAGGGCAACCTCCACCATGTCTGCAAAACCGATCTTCTTAAGCGCAGTCCTCCAGCTGGCCATGGTAATCTCCGGTCCGTACTGGCCTTCTGTTGCCGGCGCCACCATGGCAACTACCTTCTTGCCTGCCTTGATCAAGTTGATGACATCCACCAGGAATGTCTTGGAACCGATCGCTCCGAACGGACAACTGTGGATACAGGCGCCGCACTGGATGCATTTGCTCTCGTCGATTACAACGATACCGTCCTCATCCATGGTGATGGCGTCCACCGGACAGCTTCTCTTACACGGACGGGTCAGGTCTGCAATCGCGTTATATGGACATGCCTGGGAACATTTGCCGCACTCCTTACATTTCTCAGGATCGATATAGGCACGGTCATGGCCCATGGAAATGGCTCCAAAATTACAGGAATTCTGACATGCCTTTCCCATACACTTCTGACAGTTGTCGGTTACGACGTAGCGGGCAATGGGACATCCCTCACAGGCGGAGCTGATAACCTGCACAATATTCTTCGTATCTTTTCCACTGGGGCACAGGCCCTCTGCAAGGCGAACACGTTCTCTGATGATCTCACGTTCCCTGTAGATACAGCAGCGGAACTGTGCTTTCGGACCTGGAATCATCTTGTAGGGAATCTCTTCCCTGTGCTGCTCCAGCTGGCCTTCCCACGCCATTTTCGCCACCTCGTACAATACCTGATGTTTTAATCGAAGCAATGTTGCATCGTTTGTTACCATAATTTTCCTCCTCGTAACTTCCATCTGCCGGAAGCAGAATGGATATCTATAGCAAATTTCATTAATAATAAGTTACCGTAACTTTCTTCCCCATCTCTTCTACCGTATGTTTTAACTGCTCCACCAGATTCTGGCGGATACCGAGGTCAAATGGAAGACCGGGGTTCTGATATGCGCTGTTGATAGCTTTTCCAACGTACAGCTTCAGTTCCGTACAATCCTCGATCAGCATCTTCGCCACCATGGACGCACCGTTTGGTTTATCCAGCTCCAGGAAAAATTCTTCTGTGACCGCCTCGTTCTTCACATAACGCCTCAGCAGCTGGAGAACGCGGTTTAAGGTGAGAACGCCTTCCGTGACGAGCTCAATGCCATCGATGTAGGCGATCGGCGGGATGTCTGGATCATTGTAATCCAGTGAGACGTCCAGGCTCTTCTTCGTGATTCTGGCCACGATATTGGCGCTGGTACCGCCGCAGACCACCCGCTTGGTAAATTCATCTCCCGACATGAAATCGGCCACCATAGCGGTGTCATCCTCCGGGTTCCTGGCTGGCCCCGTCATCAGATGCACCGGTTTTCTGTCAATGATACGCATGACAGCTACCGTCGTGTCATCTCCCGGACGGAACTGGTACAGTTCGTCGCAGGCCCGGCTGAGCGCCGTGGCCAGACGGATCGCAGAGATCGTGATCCGGTACTGTTTCAGCGCATAGGCGGCGATATCTTCCCAGAGCCAGCCAAAGTTTAGAAGCTGCCCCACTCCGGCGTGGATGGTGCCGTCGCTCATCAGAACTAAGGCATCTCCTTTTTTTACCCGGAAACGGTACTCGTTGATCTTCTTGTTCTGAATCACACGGATATTCTGGGGAATCAGAACAAGCTCTCCGGCGCGGATAAAGATACAGCTTGGATTGTCAAATTCCACCAGATAGGCGTCTCCGTTATGGAATACCTGCAGGATACTGAAGGTGGAATATGCCACCTGCCGCACCTGGCAGACCGGAAGCGTCTCCACGATCGTCTCCACGCATTCTTCCAGAGTCGCGCCGTTTAAAAACATGGTTCCTAATATCTTCGAGGTCAGGGTCGCCAGAATATTGGCCTTGACTCCGCTTCCCATGCCATCGGCGAGAATCATGATGTTGGAATTCTCCGTCTGGAGCAGTTCCACCTTATCGCCGCACAGGACCTCGTTGAACTTATTCAGGCTTTTGTATGCAACGTCTACTGTTACTCCCATCACTTGACCTCGCTTTCACTTCCTTCATCCAGCAGGGACCGGCAGAGCTTTGTAAGCGTGGTCTTTGTTTCCGCTGTCGTTTCACCCAGCAGGCCGGCAATTTCCTGGGCTACCATCATCTGCTTATGGATTACCCGCTGCGCCAGATCGATGGTCTCCAGCTTCTTTTCATACTCCTGCTTCGCCAGCTCCTCTTCCTTCGTGATATCGATAAATGTGGCGAGCACCACGTCCTCTTTTTCAATATAAACGATATTCTGGAGCATGGAGAAATTATATTCGCTATAGGTCACCTTTTTTCCATGAATATTCTGGTGGGAATCGTAGACCCACTGGAAATCCGACGGATCGATGAATTCATACAAATACATATTTAAGGCTTCCTGCCTCGTCTTCCCGAAATACTTCTCTCCAACCGCAGAATACTCCAGAACCTTCATGTCCTTATCCACAATCAGAACGATATTCGGAGATGTCTCCATCACCAGATTTGATAAGGATTCGGCCTTTTCATGCATAAACGGAATGCACATCCCCAGTTCGGCTTTCTTCTGGAATACGGCGATGGCCTTCTCCCGGCAGGTGGAATAACCGCAGGCGCCGCAGTTTAACTCGTCCTCCGGTTTCGTCTTCCCCGTCTTCTTAAGGATCTCCTGAATCTGGGCCTCTGTCGGCATCGGTTCTCTCGGAGAACGGTCCATGAAGATCTTCTGGAAGGAGATCTTATTGACGATTTCCTCAACCTCGCTCTTTATTGCAGGATCTTTTTCTATGGTCTCTTCCATATCCAGCTTCACCTTGAATCTGGATATGCTCTCGTCCTCTACGGTAGGCCCCTTGATGCAGCCGCCGGAGCACATGTTCATCTCGATGAAACAGCCTTTTATCTCACCGCGCACCATGCTTTCACATAAATCGATGCAGTTCCTGGCGCCGTGAACGTAGAATTTCCGATAGCCGTCCTTCTTCTCCTCTGTGGCAAGAACGGAATTCACGACTCCGTTGGTGACCGGATAGAGGCGGTTGACCTTGGGATCCAGATGGCGGAACGGAATGTCTTCACAGTCCTCGATGGTGATTTCTTCCTCATTCAGCCAGCGGTTGATATCGTTGAAGTTTAAGACCGCGTCGATACAGGAATCGTGGCGGACATCGCCCGCTTCTTTCTTCTTGGCGATACACGGGCCTAAGAATACAACCTTTACATTCGGTCCCAGCTCTTCCTTCAGCATCTTGCCATGGGCAATCATTGGCGAGACCACCGGCGCCATGTAGGGAACCAGTTGTGGATAATAGATTTCAATTAAGTCATTGACACTCGGACAGCAGGTGGTGATGATCGTTTCCATCTCCCCCTCTTCCAGAAGCCGTGCGTATTCAGCCGTCACCACGGCTGCGCCCTCCGACGTCTCCCTGACATCTGCAAAGCCCAGCTTACGAAGGGCGGCATTAATCTGGCCGATGGTCTTGTATTTTAATAATCCCATATAGGATGGGGCGATGGATACGACGGTTGGGATGTGATTCGCTATGTAACCTTTTACAGTGTTTAAATCGCTTACCAGCGTTTTCGCTGACTGTGGACAGACCTGCATGCATTTTCCGCATAAAATACATTTGTCCGGCATAATCTCGGCCCGCTCATCTTTAATCATGATCGCCTTGACTTCACAGTTGCGGACACATTTGTAACAGTGCTTGCATTTCGTAGCCTTGAAATCAATAATCGCCATGATTACAGCCTCCCTACGATTTCTTTATCGAAAAACTCCTTTGTGTCTTCTGGTTTTAAAGAGAATAATTGGCCGTCTACGGTTACACAGACCCCGTTGACACAGTTTCCGCTGCAGAAGGAACCATTTAAGTCTACTTTGCTTTCTAAATGATTCTCCTTTACCAACTGCTGGAGCTGGGCGATGATTTCTCTGGAACCTTTTAAATGACATGCGCTTCCTATACAGATTGTAACTCTCATGAAAATCTCCCTCCAATATCTTGTGTTTGGTTGTGGTGGTGGTGATGGGTGTGGTGGTGGTTTAAATAAAATACTTAGTTTGAATGGTCGCTCATAGTGGCGGGGGTACGGGCAGAGCCCTGAAATGCCTCCGGCATTCCAGGGTCGCTTCGCTCGCCATACAGATACACCCGAAGCCGGCACGGAATATGAAAGGCAAAAACGGCTTTTCATATTCCGCGCCGGCTTCGGGTGTATCTGCCTGGCTCTGCCCTTTGCGTACATTATCTCACATTGACATATTATTATCAATCAGAAAACTTCATCTGTGCTGTACTTTTTCACATACATTTAACCATGACATCCACGATCTCCTGCTTTTCTGCATCTATCAGTCCATATGTGTTTAACCTTAGCTTCGGAATTACCGGCAGACTGGCGAAGGCCAGTGTCATAAATGGGTCGATCGAATTCGAAATTCCCAGTTTTCCGGCTTCTTCTTTTAGCTTTTCAAGCTTTTCATCTACGGCTTCCGCCGCTTCTTCACTCATTAATCCGGCAATGGGCAGGGCCAGTTCGCCCAGGACTTTTCCATTCGCCACTACCGCCAGGCCTCCGCGGTTCTTTCGTACCGTGTTTCCTGCCAGAACCATGTCGGCATCGTTGGTTCCTGCTATGATTAAATTATGGGAATCGTGGGCAATGCTGGTCGCTACCGCACCGTTTTTCAGTCCGTAGCCGCCCAGGAAGCCCAGCCCAATGTGGCCGGTGTCGTGGTGGCGCTCAAAGACTGCCATTTTTACGATGTCCTGATCCACGTCCACACCTGGGGCGTATCCCTCTTTTTCAGTCCATGATACCAGACGTTCCGTGGTGGTCAGCTCGCCTGGCGTTAAACATAATACCCGCACCTGATCACTCTTTTTTTCTATATGGAGCTGCTCCGGCACGATCTCCTTTAAATGAAAGGAATCTCCGACCCTTACGGGCGTGTCTATGTGCTTTATCTCCGCAGCCAGGATTCCTTCTTTCATGGAACCATTTTCCGCTACCAGCTTTCCATTTTTATATACCTGCTCCACACGGAAATTCTCAAGATCCGATACTACGATCAGATTCGCCTTGTATCCCGGCGCTACCGCTCCCCTGTCTTTTAACCCGAAATACTGAGCCGCGTTGTAGGAACCCATAATCACGGCGTGAACCGGGTCGGCGCCAAGGCTTATGGCTCTCCGGATGATATAATCAATGTGGCCGAGACGGAGTAAATCGCCCGGATGCTTGTCGTCCGTCACTAGCATACACCGGTGGTAGTATGGCTCCTGAAACAGCGGAATCAGCGCCTCTAAGTTCCTGGCAGCCGTGCCCTCCCGGATCATGATCCATTGGCCACGGCTCAGCTTCTCGATCGCTTCGGAAGCATCGGAACACTCGTGATCCGATTTCACACCGGCTGTCACGTAGGCGTTCAGTTCCTTGCCGAAAAGGCCGGGAGCGTGGCCATCCACCAGCTTATTCCTGTCGAGAGCACCCGAAAGCTTGTCGAGAATCCCACGGTCCGCCCTCGTGGTGCCGTAGGAATTCATCAGCTCCGCAAGGCCCAGCACACGCTCTTCTTTATAAAATGGTTCCAGCTTATCTGCCGATAACACGGCTCCAGACTCATCCAGTCCGGTGGCCGGCACACAGGATGGGAGCATAAAGAAGACATCCAGCGTCAACCCCTCCGTCCGCTCCATCATAAACTGGATTCCCTGGGTGCCCGCCACATTGGCGATCTCATGGGGATCGGTGATGACGGCCTGGGTACCGTGGGGAATGACAGTGCGCTCAAATTCTCCCGGTGCCACCATGGAGCTCTCCAGATGAATGTGGCCGTCTATCAGGCTGGGACAGACGACTGCCCCCTTTAAATCTACTTCCGTTACCCCTTCATAATCCCCCAGTCCCACGATACAGCCGTCCTCGATGGCAATATCCGCCTGTTCCAGTCCGGCGGTAAATACATTTACAACGGTTCCATGCTTCAGTACCAGAGACGCCTTCTTCGCTCCGGCGGAAGCCAGAATCCGCTCTGACAGTTTCTTATCCATAAGATTAAAATTCCCCTTTCTGTTGCTCTATCTTCCTGCCAGCTTTGTGACAGAAGCCGTAATCAGGCGCTTGAACAGCGGCGCCACACGGTCTGCTGTCTCCTGGACCTCGGTATGGCTCAGAGGCTCCTTGCTGATGCCGCATGCCATGTTGGTGATGCAGGAAATACCGCAGACAGCCATTCCCATGTGGTTTGCCGCCACAGCCTCACAGGCCGTGCTCATACCGACCGCATCCGCTCCCAGCGTCCTGCACATGGATACCTCGGAAGGGGATTCATAGCTGGGGCCGGTAAGCTGTAAATACACACCCTCTTTTAACTCAATGTTCTCTTCCTTCGCCGTCTCTTTTATGATGTCACGCAGCTCTCTTCTGTAGATATCGCTCATGTCAGGGAATCTCGGCCCCAGCTCGTCGATGTTGGCGCCGATCAGCGGTGACGGCACAAAGGAGGCAATATGGTCACGAATCAGCATGAAATCGCCCGCGTGAAATGTGCTGTTAATTCCACCGGAGGCGTTGGTCAGAAACAGGATCTTCGCCCCCATAAGTCCCATGAGCCGTGCGGGAAGTACCACATCGCTCATCGGATACCCCTCGTAGAAGTGAACGCGGCCCTGCATGATCACGACCGGAACGCCGTTTACATAGCCGAAGATAAACCTGCCCTTGTGTCCCGGCACCGTAGACACCGGAAACCCTTCGATATCTTTGTAATCAATGGCCGCGGCAACCTCGATCTCCTCCGCGTATTCTCCCAGACCGGAGCCTAAAACCAGTGCAATCTCCGGCTTAAAATCTGTCTTTTCCCGCACACTCTTTAAACAGCCCTGCAGTTTCTCATATACTTCGTTCATCTTGTCTTTATCCTCCTTCATTTCCTTTCTGTGATATAAGTATAAGTAATTACAGTATATCACAATTTTTAATAGATCTGAACAGGTAAAATGGAAACCAGTAACATTTTGACAAAACCTGCCAGGTAATGGTATACTGGAATTGTTCGTTCTAACCCGAAAGGATTACCTGACGGAGAAGGCGAGGAGAAATCATCGATCGCGGGATTCCCCATGCCTTTTTTGGTGTGGTTTTTTTATTTCATAGTCAAGTGACTATGCCGCCGGGTTATGGATACGGACAGAAAGCGAGGATGATAATTATGAAAAAAGTATTACCTGTACTCATGGCTCTTGCCATGACGGCGGCGGCTCTTACCGGCTGTGCAAAGAACGGCGGTGAGACAGCAGCGGAAACCACAACAGCGGCTGCCACAGAGGCTGCTGCCGAGACAACTGAAGAAGAAACCACAACAGTTCCTGAGACGGAAGCGGAGACGGAAAGCGCCGGCGCTGCGTCTTCTGACTTTACGCTTCGCGTCGGTTCCTTAAAAGGGCCTACCTCCATGGGACTGGTCAAGCTGATGGATCAGGCGTCAAAGGGCGAGGCAAAAGGTTCCTATGAATTCACCATGGTGACCGCAGCCGATGAACTGCTTGGAAAGATCGTGAGCGGAGATCTCGATATCGCTCTGGTGCCTTCCAACATGGCCTCCATCATTTTCAACAAGACCAACCACGGCGTTAATGTTTTAAATATCAATACTCTGGGAGTTCTGTACGTAGTGTCGTCAGATGACTCCATCAAATCCATCGCGGATTTAAAAGGAAAAACCGTTTACTTAACCGGCAAGGGAACGACACCGGATTACGCACTTCAGTACTTATTGAAGGCAAATGGTATGACCACGGATGACGTCACTCTCGAATACAAATCAGAGCCGACCGAGGTTGCCGCTCTCTTAAAAGAAAAGCCGGATGCCATCGGACTTCTTCCGCAGCCATTCGTCACAGTGGCCATGGCCCAGAATGACACCCTCAAAATGGTTCTCGATCTGACCAGGGAATGGGAAGCCGTATCCGGCGAGGACGGCGGAAGCCTCGTAACGGGCGTAACCATCTGCCGCGGCGAATTATTCGAAAATCATGGTGATGCAGTCAAAACGTTTATGGAAGAACAGAAAGCATCTGCCGCATTTGCCAATGATAACGTAGCCGAGACAGCCAAACTCGTAGCAGCCGCGGGCATTATCGAAAAGGCCCCGGTGGCAGAAAAGGCGATTCCATACTGCAGCATCACCTATATTGACGGAAGCGATATGAAAAACATGCTCTATGGATATCTTTCCGCTCTGTATGAAATGGACCCGACCACAGTGGGCGGCGAGCTTCCTACGAAAGACTTCTTTTATATGCCATAAATTTAATATGTAAGTTTGTATCCGGCGGCCGGTCTCCGGCCGCTGAATTTTTGCAGTAAGCTGTTTGGTAAATTTAGGTACGGTTAAGTTCAAACAGTAACATTTGCGCAGCAAGGAGGGACACACCATGAAACCATCAGGTCTGGGGCGAAAAGCCGGCATCATCTGTTTCTGGCTGGTGCTCTGGCA
>OJKJ01000687.1_pt1 | contig 16235 bp, 15 predicted proteins | sample 1596491 | NCBI WGS metagenome assembly OJKJ01 (sample SAMEA4350160, study PRJEB24818) | metagenome | biome: human; feature: gut; material: faeces | place: Denmark | collected 2013-09 | reverse complement strand
CTTCCCTTGCACGCCTGATCCGCGGAGAGGTTCTGCAGCTGAAGCAGAGCCAGTACATAAAGATAGCGGAAAAACTGGGACAGGGAAAGCTTACCATTGCGTTGAAACATATGACGCCTCATCTGATTCCGCAGCTGTTCGTTGGGCTGGTTCTGATGTTTCCCCATGCGATCCTGCACGAAGCCAGCATCACATTTCTGGGCTTTGGACTGTCGCCGGAACAGCCGGCCATCGGCGTCATTTTGTCGGAAAGCATGAAATATCTCGCCATGGGAAAATGGTGGCTCGCCCTTTTCCCGGGATTGTTTCTGGTCTTTGTAGTGCTGCTGTTTCACTTTATGGGAAGCACCATCAGCCAGCTTTTGGATCCGGCACACGCACATCAGTGAAATATCCCGCGAGAGTCAGATGGCTCCATAAGCGCGCCTGCCTGGCTCGCTGCTCGCGGGAATAAATTGAAAGGATGGAAGAGGTTCGATGGAAGAGAGAAAAACGGTTCTGTCCGTGGAACATTTATCGGTGAAATTCACCCAGTATGAAAGGGGCTTTCGCCAGATCGAGCTTCCCGCGATTCGCGATTTGAGTCTTACGGTGAAGGAAGGGGAAATGGTGGCGGTGGTAGGCTCCAGCGGTTCGGGCAAGAGCCTCCTGGCCCATGCCGTGCTGGGAATCCTTCCGTATAACGCCGTGACCGGAGGGCGCATTGATTATGACGGGATGGAGCTGACGGAGAAGAGAATAAGAGCCCTGCGCGGCAGGGAGATCGTTCTTGTCCCCCAGAGTGTTTCCTATCTGGATCCGCTCATGAAGGCGGGAGCATCTGTGAGGAAAGGCAAAAGGGATTCGGAAACCAGAAGGAAATGCGGGGAGGTTCTGGCACGCTATGGACTTGGAAAGGAGACGGAGGAACTGTATCCGTTTGAACTTTCCGGGGGCATGACGAGGCGTGTGCTGATATCCACGGCAGTGATGGAAAAACCGAGACTGGTCATTGCAGACGAGCCTACGCCGGGACTTCATATGGACGCGGCCAAACGGGTGCTTTCTCATTTTCGGGAGATTGCAGATGAGGGGGCGGGAGTTCTCCTGATCACCCACGATCTGGAACTGGCTTTAGAGGCGGCCGACCGAATTGTTGTCTTCTATGCGGGAACCAATGTGGAGGAGGCTCCGGTATCTGATTTTGAGGAGGAAGAAAGACTTCGCCATCCTTATACGAAGGCATTGTTCCGCGCTATGCCGCAGCACGGATTCGTCCCGGTTTCCGGCAGTCAGCCTTACGGAAAGGAATTTTTGTCCGGATGTCCGTATGCGTCCCGGTGTGAACTGGCAGATGGAACCTGCGGCAAAGAGGTGGAATATACGAGTCTTCGCGGAGGCATGGTGAGATGCCGGAAAGCCGCGGAAGGAGGGAACGGAAGATATGAAGCTGGAGGCGAGAGCGCTCTCTTTTCGATATGACAATGGAAACAGACAGATTTTAAACAATTTAAGTATGACGCTTGCAAGCACGGATCGCCTGGGGCTCATTGCACCCAGCGGGTTCGGAAAAACGACATTCTGCAAGATTCTGGCGGGATATGAGAAGCCGGACAGCGGTGAAGTGCTTTTGGACGGAAAGCCGCTTTCAGACTTTAAGGGATACTGTCCGGTGCAGATGATATGGCAGCATCCGGAGCTGTCGGTCAATCCCAGGTGGAAGATGGGAGAGGTTTTAAAAGAGGGGGACCAGGTGGAACAGAGGATCATGGACGGCCTGGGAATTGAGCCGGACTGGCTTAACCGGTACCCTTCGGAGTTGTCCGGCGGCGAGCTCCAGCGTTTCTGCATTGCCAGGGCGCTGGGACAGAGAACGCGGTTCCTTCTGGCGGATGAGATCAGCACGATGCTGGATTTGATTACCCAGAGCCAGCTGTGGAATTTCCTTCTGGAGGAAGTGAAAAACAGAGAAATCGGCCTTCTGGCGGTGAGTCATTCGGATGCGCTGCTGGATCGGATTTGTACGAAAATGCTGAGACTGTAATGCCGGGCAGAATTATGTTCGGCAGCACTAGGTTCGGCGGCACTAGAATAATGCTGCACAGCGGAAACGATAAAAGGAGAAAGGATACAATTGCGATGGATGTAAAAAAGGTGTTGGAACGTGTGAGCAGTGGAGTGATGGATGTGGCAGAGGCAGAGGCACTTTTAAAGGATCTTCCCTATGAGGACCTGGGATATGCCAAACTGGATCATCACAGGAAGCTGCGTTCCGGGTTTGGAGAGACCGTGTTCTGTCAGGGAAAGCCAGATCCGTATCTGGTGGAGATTATGAAGCGGTTTTATGAGCGGGACGGTGAGGTTCTGGGAACGCGGGCGTCTGCGGAACAGTTTCTTCTGGTGAAAGAGGTGGTACCGGAGATCGAGTACGATACGGTGTCCAGAATTCTGAAGGTGGAGAAGAAGGATAAGGAAAGAAAGGGCTGTGTGGCTGTGTGTACCGGTGGGACCGCGGATATTCCGGTGGCGGAGGAAGCAGCCCAGACGGCGGAATATTTCGGCTGTGCGGTGGACCGGATCTACGATGTGGGTGTGGCGGGAATCCACCGTCTGTTGTCACAGAGGGATCGCCTCATGAAGGCAAACTGTATCATTGCGGTAGCCGGAATGGAGGGGGCCCTGGGAACGGTAGTAGCCGGTCTGGTGGACTGCCCTGTGATTGCGGTTCCGACATCAGTCGGTTACGGCGCCAGCTTCCACGGAGTTTCAGCCCTCCTGACCATGCTGAATTCCTGCGCGAACGGGATTTCCGTGGTAAATATCGATAATGGATACGGCGCAGGCTATCTGGCAACACAAATAAACAGACTGGCGGTGAAATAAATGGGAAAAATACTGTATTTGGAATGTAATTCGGGAATTAGCGGAGATATGACGGTCGGAGCGCTTCTGGATCTTGGCGCCGACAGAGAAGTTCTGGAGCGGGCACTCGGCAGCCTGGGCGTGGAGGGATACCACCTCCATTTTGGCAGGGCGGTGAAATGCGGGCTGGATGCGTATGATTTTGATGTGCATTTGGAGGAAGAGGGGCATGGACATGGGCATAGCCATACTCATGAACATAAGGAGGCGGAACATGGTGAGGCATGCCACAGGCATTCGGAGGGGCACGGGGAAGGCCATTCCCATGATCATGAGCATATGCATTCTCACGGCCATGCACATTCCCATTCACACGTCCACCGGAATCTTTCGGATGTTTACAGGATTATTGAACGCCTGGATTCCAGGGAGGAAGTAAAGGAACTGGCCAGAAACATGTTTCTTATTGTGGCGGAGGCGGAAGCGAAAGCGCATGGCCTTCCCATCGATGAAGTCCATTTCCATGAGGTTGGGGCGATTGATTCTATCGTCGATATCATCAGTGTGGCAGTCTGCCTCGACAACCTGGGGGTGAAGGACGTAGTGGTATCTCCGCTGGCGGAGGGACATGGCCAGATCCGGTGTCAGCACGGAGTGATACCGGTACCGGTGCCTGCTACGGCTAATATTGCAGCGGCTCACGGCCTTGCACTGCGGCTGACGGATCAGGAGGGGGAGATGGTGACGCCTACGGGAGCAGCCATCGCGGCGGCGGTCCGGACGAGAGAAAAACTGCCTGCATCCTGCAGAATCGTAAAGACTGGCATGGGGGCTGGTAAAAAGGATTTCGATCATGCCAATGTACTGCGCGCCATGCTTCTTGAGACGGATGAAGAGGAGAAAGACCAGGCCTGGGTGCTGGAGACCAATGTAGATGACTGCAGCGGTGAGATGCTGGGATTTGTGATGGAAGAACTGTTCGCCGCAGGGGCGCTGGATGTGTGGAACACGCCCATTTATATGAAGAAAAACCGGCCGGCCTATCTGCTCTCCACACTCTGCATGGAAAATGACATCGAAAAGATGGAAGATCTGATCTTTGTACATACGACGACAATCGGTGTACGCCGCTACCCGGTTTCCAGAACTATTTTGGAGAGAAGGAAGGCGGAAGTTGAGACCCGGTTTGGAAGTGCCTCGGTCAAAATTTGTACCAGAAATGGGAAAACGTTCTGTTATCCGGAATATGAGAGTGTGCGTGCCATCTGCAGAGAGACAGGCGCGGATTTCCAAAGTGTATACTGTGAGATCAGAAAAGCTGCAGAAGATTTGTTCTGCTGACAGTAGGTTAATTGACGGGAAAGACGGGAGATTACAATGACACGGACAGAAGAAAAGAAAAGACAGCTGGAAAGCGCAATGGCGCAGTATGGAAGAGAAGACATCTGCCTTGCATTTTCCGGTGGTGTGGATTCAAGCCTCCTTTTGAAGGCGGCATCGGATGCGGCCAGAGAAAATGGGACAAAAGTCTACGCGGTGACCTTCGACAGCAGGCTTCACCCTTCCTGCGATTTAGAGATTGCGAGCCGTGTGGCGAAGGAGCTGGGCGGAATTCATGAGGTAATCACGGTAGATGAACTGGAACAGGAGGAGATCCGCCATAATCCGGTAAACCGCTGTTATCTGTGTAAACGCCATTTATTTCAGGGACTCAGGGATTTTGCAGAACAGAGGGGCGTCCGGATTATCCTTGACGGGACGAATGAGGACGATCTGCATGTTTACCGTCCAGGAATCCAGGCCTTGAAGGAACTGGAGATTATCAGCCCGCTGGCAGATCTGCATATGACAAAGGCGGAGGTTAAGGAGCTGGCGGCGGAATATGGAATCTCTGTGGCTTCCCGGCCATCTACGCCGTGTATGGCAACCAGAATACCTTATGATACGGATATTGATTATGAGATGCTGGAAAGAATTGCGGAAGGTGAGACACGCTTGAGAGCACAGATCGGCGGCAATGTACGTCTGCGTCTGCATGGTGACGTTGTACGGATTGAGGTAGACGGCAATGCCTTCTTAAGGGTACTGGAAATAAAGGATGAGATAATCAGAGGCTTAAAGGAACTTGGATTTCTATATATCACTCTGGATCTGGAGGGCTTTCGGTCTGGAAGTATGGATTTAAAAATCGAAAAGTAATGTAAGTCAAAAGACCGTGTATCTGCTGGCTAATCAATACCAGCCGGGATACACGGTCTTATTGCTTCATTTTTTACAACCCTCAGGAGTACTGCGCTTCCATTTCTTTAATTCTTTCATACAGCCGGTCGTTGACAGGTGTAGAGAGGCCATGTTTTTTAGCCATGCGGCCTACCGTTCCGGCAAACATTTCCACCTCCGAAGGGCGGTGCGAAATCCCATCCTGCCGCATGGACGGCATACCGTCGGGGGAAAGTGTCTCTAGCAGTCTGATGTAATCCTCTAAATCCTGTTCTGTCAGATTGACATGCTCCGCTTTAGCAAGGGCAATGACCTCACGCATGGCGCCTACCATGGTATCGTGTGCTTCGCCTGGCGTCAGGGTGCCGGAGTAGGTGGTTTCGTACGCCATGCATGTCTGGTTTACACCGACATTCAGCATGAATTTCCCCCACAGGCGGTGCAGGATATCGTCTTCAGCCACATAGGTGATCTTCGCCCTGTCCAGGAAGTCAGTCATGGCTTTTAAGCGGTCAGCCTGGTCCGGTGTCCGGACACCAATTCTCAGTTCCCCGAATTTTGTGTAGGTCAGGGAGGCTCCGAATTTCATGGCATCCATGCCCTGGGCGATGGAGTAGAGTACTTTTTCGTGACCGTATCGTTCTCCGATTATCTGCTCGCTGCTGATCCCATTCATGACAGAGATGATGGTGGTATCCGGCCCCACACAGTGTTTCATGGTATCCAAAGCAGCGGGAAGCGCGTTGTATTTGACTGCAACGATTATAAAATCAGCAGGGGCAGCCGTTTCACAATCCTCAACCGGAAAGGAACGGCGCTCCCCGTTGACAGTAAAATTCATGTCCCTGTATTTTTTAATCCGGTCTTTGTCTGCAATGAAACGGACGGCAGATGTCCCGAGCTCTGCTGTTATCTGATTTCCGTATAATAAGCCTAGCGCGCCCATGCCGACGATGGCGGTGGTCTGTATTTCTTTCATGATTTGCCTCCCTTACAGCGATTTTATTTATCATACCACTGGAGGTATCATAAGTAAAACAGAAACGGTAAAAATATGGATAAAATCCAAAAAGGTACTTGTAAAATACAAGTACCTCGGGTATAATGTACTCAGAAGTGATCAAAAGATTTGCGTTGTCTGATGATCAAAACTTCGGATAACTGTGTAATTTATAGTTACAAGCTATCCTCTACTGGTAATAGAGGATAGCTATTTTCTATTCTGACGATTATCTATGTAGGTCAGTGCTGTGAAGATCACCAGCACCAGCACCAGTGTCAACACTTCAAGTGTATTCATACCTCATATCCTCCTTCGCATATTTCCGAAGGAAACCATCAGACTATCCTCTGACCATTGTACAATTATACAAAGTTATTTTAATATAAAAACAAGGTAAAATCAATGGCGGTTTTTATTGCAGCCCCTTTTGATTTTCGACAAATCACTCTCTCTTTTTATCTTACAATATTTCCCTTACAATACTCCCGTATCATATCCAGGTAAACCCTTGCATACTGAGGCAGATACCGTTTTTTCTGATATGCGGCAATCAGAGTGTTTTCGATTTTTTCATTTCCTATAGAAAAGCATACGCAGGGAGAACTGGACTGTTTCTTTAAATAATGGTAATAGCTCTCTGGTGCGAAGGCCGCGCCCATGCCTTCCATGGCCAGGCGGATGGACATCTCGCTGTTGCGGGTGTGCATCAGGATATGAGGTTCCATTCCATATTCGGAAAACAGTTTCAGGGCGATGCCTCCGGTATTCTGGTCGGGATAGAGGAGGATGAAGTCTTCTTCCGCAAGCAGCCGTAAATCCAGCCATGGGTATTTGAAGCCTTCTCTCTCCACAGCCTTTGAGGCCGCGGGGCTGGAAGCGGAGAGTACCAGGACCATCTCTTCCTTTCCAAGAATCTGATAATCTAAATCCCTGGGATATTCGTGAACATTATAGAAGGTTAAATCCACGGTATGGTCGTTTAAGGTGTGCTCCGCGACGAAATTGACTTCTTCCATCATATTTACCGTTACGTGGGGAAATTGTTTGTGAAAACGCGGCAGAGTGGGGCCGATTATGCTATTGCCAAGCATGATCGGAATCGCAATGTTTAAACGGCCGTGGTTTTGGTGCATAATATCATCAAGCTCTGTATCCCATTCCAGGCCGTATTCCACGATTTTTTCCGCGTAATGGAGATAGCGCTCGCCCACATAGGTAGGGAAGTAGCCGTTTCCAATCCGGTCGAACAGGCGGGTTCCAAGCTGCTGCTCTAAATTTTTTAAATATTTACTTAAGGAAGGCTGGGAAATGAACAGGGCCTCGGCCGCCTTGCTGATGCTCTTGTGGCGGGCGATGGCGAGAATGTAGCGGGCTTCTTTTAATTCCATGGCGGGCTCCTCCTGGGTGAAAGTAAATGGATCAATGGGAAATTATAGCTTTACTGCATAAAAAATATAGATTATATGTATTTGACGTACAGTATATCACATTTTATAATAAATGTACATCGTTGGATTAACTAAACTAATAAATAAAAAAGAATTTGGAGAGGTCGAGATGAAGAAAAGTAGTGCATTTGTTATGGTGGTGCCCGGACTTGTCATCCTGGTGGTGTGTCTGTTTCTTCCGCTTTTGAAGGTTCTGGTACCCACGCTCTTTGCCGGTGAGTATCCGTTAAGCTCTTACGTGGACTTTTTCCTGGACGAGTATTATCTGAAGATATTCGCAAGGACCGTGAAGGTGGCGGTTATTACGACGGCGGCATGTATGGCGGCAGGTGTTCCGACCGCGTATTTTATCAGCCGGTGCAGCAGAAAATGGCGGGGAATCCTTCTTGCAGTTTCCATTTTCCCGATGATGACAAATTCTGTCATCCGAAGCTTCGCATGGATCAATATCCTGGGAAGCAATGGGATTATGAACCGATTTCTGATGGCCGCGGGATTTGCGGATAAACCGGTGAAATTATTATATACCGATTTCGCCATTATCATCGGTTCTGTTTACTTATTCCTTCCGTTGATGATCGTTACGGTGGCTGGTGTCATGGAGAACATTGGGGACGATATGATGGAAGCCGCTCAGAGCCTGGGCGCCAACCGGTTTACCGCGTTTCTGAAGGTTGTTTTCCCCATGAGCCTTCCGGGAATTATTGTAGGCGGTATCCTCGTGTTTACCGGAACGCTGACAGCCTATACCACACCGCAGCTGCTGGGCGGCAATAAAAATATGGTGCTGTCGACCTTTATTTACCAGCGCGCCATGACTGTGGGTGACTGGAATGGAGCGGCGGTCATATCCCTGATTATGATTATTGTGACGTTGATTGTCATCAAAGGATTTAACGCTCTGGCAAACAGGCTGGACAGAAGAGGAGGAAGCCATGCGTAAGAATAGACTGCTCACGATTTTTGCGGTGCTGGTATTTGCATTTCTGATTATACCGCTCATCATCATCACCGTGACGGCGTTTGGCGGGGGAAATGCCATAACTTTTCCGATTGAGTCATTTTCCATGAAATGGTTTCTCAATGTCTTCTCTCTGAAATCCTTCCGGAAATCGTTTTTAACGAGCCTGGAGATCGGGTTTCTGGCTACCTTTATCGCTCTTCTGGTGGGAATTCCGGCGGCCTACGCGCTGGCCAGATCCGGGATGAAGGGAAAAGGGATCTTAAAGTCGGTGTTCCTGTCGCCTACCATTGTTCCGGGTATTGTCATCGGTTTTGTGCTTTACCAGTTTCTTGTGCTGTCGTTGAGAATTCCGGTGTATGCGGGACTTCTGGCAGGCCATTTCATGGTGACGCTTCCATATGTGATCCGGGTGGTAGGATCGAGTCTGGACCAGTTTGATTTCTCGGTGGAGGAAGCAGCGTGGAGCCTGGGCTGCGGCAGGATTTCCGCATTTTTTAAGGTGGTGCTTCCGAATATCACGTCGGGAATTTCGGCGGCCTTTATGCTTGCGTTTATCAATTCCTTCAATAATATTCCGGTATCCATGTTTCTTTCCGGCCCGGGGGTATCTACGTTCCCGGCAACCCTGATGAATTATATCGAATATAATTATGACCCGACCGTATCGGCGGTATCTGTGCTTTTAATGGCGGCCACGGTCATTATTATGGTAATTGTAGATAAGACGCTGGGAATCGCTGCGCTGACAAAATAGCAGGAAAGCGGGGCACGCGGAGTACTTATAATGAGGAGGAAAAAACGATGGCATTTATGACACTTAAGGATATTGATGTCTGTTATGATAAGAAAAAACAGGTTTTAAAGGGACTGAATCTGGAGGTAGAGGAGGGCGAGCTGGTATCTCTCTTAGGCCCCAGCGGCTGCGGCAAGACGACGACGCTCCGGGTGGTGGCCGGATTTATTGAACCGCAGGGCGGAATCTTCTCTCTGGATGGAACGGATTTAACAAAGGTGCCGGTGCATAAGAGAAATTTCGGTATCGTATTTCAGAGTTATGCGCTGTTTCCTCATTTGTCAGTCTATGATAATGTGGCGTTTGGTTTGAAAATCAGGAAGCTGGACAAGGCGGAAATGGACAAAAAGGTGAAGAACATCCTTGAGGTGTGCGGACTCACGGAATTCGCGAACCGTTTTCCGCAGCAGATGTCCGGCGGGCAGCGGCAGAGAGTCGCTCTTGCCAGGGCGCTGGTGATCGAGCCAAAGCTTTTGCTGCTCGATGAGCCGCTCAGCAACTTAGATGCCAAGCTGCGCATCAATATGAGAATGGAGATCAAACGGATTCAGAAGCAGTTGGGAATCACCACTCTGTTCGTCACCCATGACCAGGAGGAGTGCTTCTCCATCTCAGATAAGGTAGCTGTTATGAACCGCGGTGTGATCGAACAGTATGACACACCGGAGCACATTTACAGCAGGCCGGAGACGGAGTTTGTGGCGAGGTTTATCGGTTTTGAGAATTTCCTTACGCTTCATAAGGGCGGGGATATTTACCGTACAGACGGAGGGGAGGCATTTTCCGTGAAGACGGCTCATGGTACGGTTCCGTCCGAAGAAACGGTTATCGGAACGATCAGACCGGAAGATATTCTGGTGGATACAGAAGACAGGACCGTAAATGTGCTGGCAGGAACTGTGGGAGTGCGCACCTTTTTGGGGAAGAGCTATCAGTATGAGGTAAATACCGCAGCCGGAAAATTTCTGGTGAACAGAACAGCGGATGAATCGTATGAAGAGGGCCAGGTGGTTCGCCTGTACCTGCCGGAAGAAAAACTGATTTTAGTAAACGGTAACAGTTCAGACGGCTCATCTTCTTGACCGAAAAATCCGGTCAAGAAGCATCGGATATTCATCCGATGTGAAAATTGGGGCATAAAGCTGCTTACAAGCGAGCTTGACGCTGCTTCCTGCGCCAATTTTCCCGCCGTCTGAACTGTTACAGTAAATAAATAATTGAGAAAAGTGAGGTACTATTATTATGAAGAAAATCATTGCATTGTCTCTTTGCGCAGCGCTGGCGCTGACCGGTTGTGGAAGCTCCAACTCTGCAGAGGGCGGAAAAAATGACGAGGGTACGAAGAAACTGATTCTTTCCACTTATGGACTCAGCGAGGATATATCCGAGGAGGAAGTCTATAAGCCGTTCGAGGACGAGTTTGGCTGCAAAATTGTAACAGAGACAGGAAGCACCAACGAACGATATACAAAATTGTCGGCAGACTCGGAAACAGTCATTGATGTGATCGAGCTGTCTCAGGCCATGACAGCGAAGGGGATCGAGGAAGGTTTGTTCGAGCCGATCGACTTAAGCAAAATTGAAAACAGCAAGTATTTAATCGGCGCTGCGAAGAAGATGGCGGAAGCGGGACAGGGTGTCGCTTATACCATCAACAGCATCGGTATCATGTACAATCCGGAGGATGTGGGATTTGAGATTAAGAGCTTTGATGACCTTTGGGATGCGAGACTCGAGGGACGGATCGCCATTCCGGATATCACTACAACCTTTGGACCGGCCATGGTGTATATGGCGGGTGATTACAAAGGGGCGGACGTGACAGCAGATCAGGGAGCCGCGGCCTTTGAAGCGCTTAAGGAACTGAAACCGAATATCGTGAAGACGTATGCGAAGTCTTCGGACCTGATTAATATGTTTACATCCGGGGAAATTTCTGCGGCCATTGTTGGTGATTTCGGTGTGCCGACGATTCAGGCGGCGGATCAGAGCCTCGTCTACGTGACTCCTGATGTGACATACGCGAACTTTAATACGATCAGCATTACGAAGAACTCGAAAAATAAGGAACTGGCTTATGAGTACATCAATTACAGACTGAGCCAGGAACTCCAGACCAAGACAGGAAAAGCGCTGAATGAGGCGCCTACAAATAACCAGGTGGCATTTACAGAGGAAGAGTCCGCAAATATGACGTATGGCGATGCGGCGGAGAACGCGAAGGTGATTGATTATTCGTTTGTGAATCCGATACTGGGAGAGTGGATTGATCAGTGGAATCGGATTATTAATTCTTAGTTCAGAAATTTTGGGATGATGGCGAAGGGACGCGGACTTTGCGGAGGGGGTTGAGGAAAGCGGGCGCGGGAGCTTAGCCCGTGCCCTGCCCGCGTCTCCCACGCCCGCTTTCCGGCGAGCTTGTGAAAAGTCCGCTGGGGCAGGCGGCATTAGAAATTTGTGAACGAAGGGGATCTGTGGGAGATGGCGGGCGGCGGAGATACTGATGAGAAAAAGGATTGGAAAGATAATGAGGCTGTAAAAAAGCCGGATAAACAGAGAGAAGGAAAGTAAAAAGTGGGCTGAGGGGTAAAAGCGGGATAAATGGAGAATTTTGGCTAACGGGAATGACGGAGGTGTTGTGGTTGTGAAAGTGGATCTGGTGATAGAGAATGCCTGGGTTTATCGGACTTTCAGGCAGTGCTTTGAACGGATGGATATTGCAGTGGCAGGAGGAAAGTTTTTTGACGTTTCTCCTGTTTCTGATTTTGTGGGAGATTCGGAGCAGCGGGTAGGAGCACGGCGTGGGGAATGGGAAGCGGAGTCGGTCTTTGATGGGACCGGGAAGTTCGTGATTCCCGGGTTGGTGGACATTCATATGCATGTGGAAAGCTCGATGACGTATCCGGAGGAATTTTCGCGGGCCGTGGTGCCGTTTGGAGTCACAACTGTGGTGGCGGATCCCCATGAGATTGCCAATGTGTTTGGACTCGAAGGGATTTTAAGTTTTATGGAACAGGAGACGGAGCTGGATATTTTTTATGGTATTCCGTCCAGTGTTCCGGCTACCAGAAAAGAGATGGAGACATCAGGGGCGGAGTTTTGGGAAAAGGAACTTCGGGAGCTTCTGCGGGATGAGCGGGTGGTTTGTCTCGGGGAAGTGATGAACTTTAAAGATCTGGTGGCGGAAGGGGATACAAAGAGTAAAAGATTTCTGGAAGTCTGCGGGGAATGCGGCAGAAAAGTCAGAATTGAAGGGCATTGTCCGGGGCTGTCAGGCGGAGATTTAGCGGCGTTTATCAGAGCGGGCGTGGATGCGGATCATACGGAACAGACGGCGGAATCGATTCTGGAGAAGACAGATATGGGGATGTTTCTGGAATTGCAGGAGAAATCTTTAAAAGAGGAAGTCGTGGAAGTGGTAAAACGGAAGCAGCTCTATGAAACTATTGCGCTGGTAACCGATGACACGATGCCTGACCGGTTGATGGAAGGGCACTTGAACCGGATTGTCAGGCTGGCCGTGGAGAAGGGGATGCCAGCAGAGATAGCAATTTATCTGGCTACATTTACTCCGGCCAGGAGAATGCATCTCGACGACAGGGGAATCATCGCACCGGGGAAGAAGGCGGATTTCGTCGTTCTTCCCGATCTGGAGAGCTTTGTGCCGGAAGCGGTTTTTAAAGACGGTAAGCGCTGTGTGGACGCAGCAGCAGAAGGCCTGGAAAACAGTTTGAAAAGAAGGTTTCCTGACCATTTTTACAGTTCGGTGAAGTGCAGGCTGGCTCTGGCATCGGATTTTATATTGCCGGTTGCTGATTTCTGGAAGGAAGAGTACCGGAAGGAAGAGTGTCGGAAGGAAGAGTGTCGGAAGGAGTGCGGGGAAGAGGCTTTGTCCGGGAAGCCAAGCGGGGGTGAGGTACAAAAACTGTCTGGAACCGCTGTGGTGAATGTGATGCAGATTCAGACCTTTGGAACCAGGGCGAAGCATGTGCAGAGAGAAATTCCTGTACAGGACGGAACCCTTTGCTGGCAGGAGGCGGGGCTGTGTCTGGCAGCTGTTTTCGAGAGATATGGGAAAAATGGAAACGTCTCGTGGGGATTCGTGGAACACGCGCTGGAGCAGAAAGGGGCCGTGGCAACTACGTGGTCCCATGACAGCCATAATCTGCTGGTCCTGGGGAATTCTGTGGAAGATATGGTTCTGGCACAGAATGAGGTGGTGCATATGCAGGGCGGCTATGTGACGGCGAGCGGCGGCAGAGTGACAGCGGCGGCGGAACTGCCGGTGGGCGGAATTATATCCGATAAGAGCCTTCCGGAGCTGGCTGCAGAGATCAGGGCTGTGAGGGGAGAGATCGAGCGAATGGGTTATGTGAACAATAATGTCATTATGTCTATTTCTACACTGTCTCTTCTGGTGTCTCCGGAGCTCAAGTTAAGCGATCAGGGTATGTTCGATGTGAAGAGCCAGAGAAAAATTCCTCTGGTAGAAGCATTTCAGATACAGGAAGAAAAGGTAGTGGAACAGTGAGTACAATTATTACGAATGTAGCCGTGGTGACGATGAATGAAACGCGTGAAGTGATACAACACGGGTTTGCCGCATGGAAAGGCGGGGAGATCACCGCGGTTGGAACGATGGATATGTTGGAGGCGCTGATTGCGGAGGAAAGGGACGATAAAACGGGCGATAAAACAGGCGATAAAACAGGGGAAAGTCTCCGTCTGATCGACGGGAAGGGCGGAATCCTCATGCCGGGTATGGTAAACCTTCATGCGCATATGGGGATGATACCGTTTCGGGGTCTGGGCGACGACTGCAAGGACCGTCTGAGAGTATTTCTGTTGCCTATGGAACAGAGGGCCATGGATGCAGAGCTCGTCTATCTTTCCACAAAATATGCCGCGGCGGAAATGCTGCTGGCCGGGGTCACCACAGTTTTTGATATGTATTATTTCGAGGCGGAGGCTGCACGTGCCATGGATGAGATGGGGATTCGTGGTATTGCGGGAGAAACCATAATGGAAGAGGAAGCCTGTGATTTTAAAGACCCGTATGAGGCGCTTTCCTATGGGGAGAGCCTCATGAAGAAGTACCAGGGCCATCCCAGAATTTCCGCCTGTGTGGCGCCGCATGGGACGACTACCTGCTCTGCCGGCCTCCTTAAGGCGGCGTGGAAGCTGGACGATGCGTTTGGGGCTCCCTTCAGCCTTCATACGGCGGAAATGGATTATGAGATGGATTATTTCCGGGAGACTTCTGAACAGACTCCGGCGGGATATCTGGATTCCCTGGGAGTCCTGGGGGAACATACGTTGGCTGCACACTGCATCCAGATGACGGAAGCAGATTTGCGGCTGTTTGCAAAGAGGGGAGCCTCGGTAGCTCACTGTATCGGTTCCAACACGAAGGCAGCCAAGGGCGTCGCTCCGGTCAGCCGTATGCGGGAGCTGGGGATTTTAGTGGGACTCGGCACCGATGGGCCGGCCAGCGGCAATACGCTGGACCTTTTTACACAGATGAAGCTGTTTGCCAACTTCCATAAGAATGAGACGAGGAACCGGAGCGCATTTCCGGCATGGCAGGTGGTGGAGATGGCTACAGCCGGGGGCGCGAAGGCCCTTCATATGGAACAGAAGATCGGCTCCATTGAAGTGGGAAAACGGGCGGATCTGGTTCTGGTGGAGACCCGCTCCGCCAATATGTTCCCCATCTACGATCCTTATTCGGCTCTGGTCTACAGCGCAGGCCCCTCCAATGTGGACATGGTGTTTGTGGAAGGGACGTGCGTTGTAAAGGATGGGAAGCTGGTTGAAAAGAGTGTGGAGATTTTAAGGGGGGAGTTGGCAGGAAAGATGGCGAAGACTGCGTTTGCGGAGGAAGTACTGTTTTCTCTGTAAAGATGTCGTTAAGCTTCCTTAAGTTCGCTTGACGAAAGGGCTTTCTGTTTCTATAATGGCGTCAGATGCAGGCTCCGTTCCGGCATACCCCATCAAACGGTGGACATGCAGACTCCTGCTCAAATTATGACGATAAGAGGAAACAATGAACCACGCCGACAGCGACGCAGAGATAAAAATGATAAGAAAAGGCATGGCCTGCATTTTTTATGGCAGGTTGTGCCTTTTTGTGCATGAATTTGACAAAATCATAATAAGATGCATGAGGAAGGGAAGGATATCCAAATATGGAAGAGAGTAAGGAATGTGCAGTACAGAAACGCAGGATGGAAGGCAGGAAACGGTTTATAACGAATTTTATCTACTTTATCATTTTAGGTGGGATTTTTCTCTTTGTGATGAAGCGGTTTGTTCCTATGTTTTTCCCGTTTATTTTAGGACTTGCGGTGGCGGCCGTGCTGTCGCCCCTGATCGGAAAGCTGTGTGAGAAAACAGGAGGAAAACGTGCGCTGGTGTCGATCGTGGTACTTCTGGTATTTTATGGGCTTCTGGTGCTGGCGGCCCTGTTTTCCGCGAGCCATGTCGTTACCTTTATTCAGAACCTGGCCGGAAAGCTGCCTCAGTTTTATGTGGAGGTGATAGAGCCGGAACTGGGAATTCTGTTTGAACGGATCGTGGTCAGCTTCCCGGAATATCAGGATTGGGTGAGTCAGATGTCCGCCAGCCTGGAAAATGCCCTGCAGAGCGGGATTATGACCGTGTCAGGTACTCTGATCGGCTGGGGGGCCTCCTGGATCGTGGGATTTCCGGCGATACTGGTACAGACGATATTTACGATTATTTCGTCCTTTTTCTTCACAATCGATTATGACCGGATCTGGGACTTCGTTTTGCGGCAGTTTAAAGAGGAACAGAGGAAGATGATTGCGGAGACTGCGGCGGGGGCGAGAACGACGATCTGGAAGATTCTTCGGGTCTATGCCCTTATGATGACGATTACCTTTGCTGAGCTGTATCTGGGATTTGTGCTGCTGAAGATTCCAATGCCGCTGCTGCTGGCATTTC
>OJKJ01000674.1_pt1 | contig 16575 bp, 12 predicted proteins | sample 1596491 | NCBI WGS metagenome assembly OJKJ01 (sample SAMEA4350160, study PRJEB24818) | metagenome | biome: human; feature: gut; material: faeces | place: Denmark | collected 2013-09 | reverse complement strand
GCAGCAGGTAAATCCCTCCGCCCACAATGGCCAGATGCTGTCCGCTCACCGCCAGCAGATGGGAGATACCGTGGCTTCGGTACATATCCTTCATCCCCTGATCCATGGAGGACTGGTCCCCCAGGACCACGGCCTTGAACACGCCCAGGTCGCCGGGCTCGCAGACGCGCTCCAGCACCCGTGCGCACCACAGCCTGAACCGCCGTATTCCCTCGAAATACGGCGCCATCTCCCCGTCGGCCACCGTCAACTCCTCCCCGTACAGACGGCAGGCCGCGCCCTTGGACCGGTAATAGCGGGCGAAATCAAACTCTCCCGGGTTGGTGGCTCCCGCCACCGCCTCCAGCTTCCCCCGCAGTCTGACCACCGAGCCGATTCCAACCGCTGCGCCAGAACCGGCGGCGCTGCCACCCCGCCCGCCAGACTCCAAACCGCCACCAACCGCCACGCCGGAATCCGCATACACCACCACCCGCCCAAACTCCATCCCCTCTCTCCCCACCTTCGCCGCCGCGTCCCGCAGCCACAGTTCCGTTTGATCCTCCTTCTCCTCCATCCCCTCCACAGTCCCGGTCAGACTCACCTTCACACCTGCGGTCTTACCGGCCCAGGCCGCCTCCCCGTCCAGCCGGTCCCGGACTCCCTGAGCCCGCCCGAATCCGGCCAGCAACGCAGCCAAAAAAAGCAGAAGCACTCCAAATCCAGTGCCTCTGCTCCGCCGCAGGCCGGGACCCAGGGCGCTTCGCGCCCCGTCCCCGGCTCCGTTCAATCTCCGTTTTGCCCTCCATTTCCCCAGCACCGCCGCCGCGCAGGCGGCGGCAAAAGCGCCGGTGATCCATGGAATTGCAGCCACATCCAGCAGAGCCAATACCTCTCCAAGTACGAAACTCCCTGCTAATCCAAGAAGCGGCCGTTTAATTGTCATTCTCCTCTCACTGGGGTTCCCCGGAATACTCCTCGTTCCGCTCAAAGGCGGTGTTCAGCGACACCACATCCCGGAACATCACGTCCTGGGAGCCGTTCACCAGAATCCGCACCTTGGTGACCGTGGTCAGCTCGCAGAGCGAATTCACAATGGAATAAATGGGGATATACTCATTTAACTCCGGTTTCACATTCAAAAACGTGGAATCAAAATTGATATAACACACGCTGTCGTTCACCGTCAGATTCAGAATCTTCAAATCCGCGGGCAGCGTGGCAAAGTGCCCTTCCTGCTCCGGCCCGTCGATCAGCTGTTCCACAATCAGCTGCTCCAGGGAAGTATTGATGTTGTGCACCACCTCCCGCTTCTCCTGCACCAGCTTACCGCCGTCTCCGTCGGCAAAATACAGGGTCAGCTCCGTCTTTTCGTAGGCGTTCACATTGCTGGTATTCATGATAAAATCGCTGCCGGAGAGCATACCCACCGGATTTCCGCTGCGGTCCATCAGCGGCTGGTCGGCGCAGTAGATATTGATGTAATCCACCCCGTCCACCTGGGTCAGCATCTTGGTCAGCGCGGCCCGGCAGAGGATCTCCCGCTCCGGCTTCATGCTGTTGTAATTGGCGTCAAAATACAGGTAGAGCACCTGATCCTTCCGGGTGAATTTCTGGAAAACCACCTTGTCCGACAGCGCCGGCTGGCTGTCCACATCCGCCGGAACCTCCTGAAACTGCTCCATCAGCTCCGCGATGATACCGTCCGCGTCCTTAGCCTGGGGCCGGTAGGGCTGGGGCGCCAGGCGGGTGGTGGAGGAATCCAGATAATACACCAGGTACTCCCCCTCCTCCAACGGCTTCTCCTCGTCCGCCATGGGCTGACAGCCTCCCAGCAGCAAAGCGGACATGGCCCACAGGATCAGGCAAAGATACTTCACAGGCCTCGTCCATCTGCACATTTCTCTCATGGTCTGGCCTCCTGTCTCACAATATAAGTCAGCGGAATCCGCATGGCAAAGGTGGTTCCCTCCCCGGGCACGCTCTCCACGTCGATGACGCCCCGGTGCATCTGCACCACATTTTTGGTGATGGCAAGACCCAGACCCGTGCCGCCCACCTCTCTGGACCGGGCCTTGTCCACCCGGAAAAAGCGGTCGAAAATGTGATCCAGTGCATCCTCCGGAATCCCGATCCCGGAATCCGCAACCTTGATGTAAAAATACTTGTGGTCCGCATCCAGCGTGACCCGCACCCAGCCTGAATCCACGTTGTATTTGATGGCGTTCTCCACCAGGTTGGTGATAGCCAGGGACATTTTCACCTCGTCCACATCCGCCGTCACCTCCCGCATGCTCTCCAGAATCAGCTCCACGTTCCCGCGCTTGGCGATGGGCCGCAGGCGTTTTAAAATCATTTCCAGCTGCCGGTTGATGTTCACCTGGGCGATGTTCATCTGGCTCTCCGCGGATTTGTCCATCTTCACCAGGGTCAGCAGGTCCTCGATGATCTGATTCTCCCGGTCGATCTCATCGGAAATGTCAGCCATAAACTCCCGGTACAGCTCCACCGGCACCTCCTCCATGCCCATCAGCGAGTCGGCCAGCACCCGGATGGAGGTGATGGGCGTTTTCAGCTCGTGGGACACATTGGAAACGAACTCCTGGCGGGACTGGTCCACCGCCTTCAGCTTGGTCAGGGACTTCTTCACCGCCTGGCTGAGCAGGCTGGTCTCCCGGTAGGTGTCCACCGTGATGTCGGACTCCAGATCCCCCTGCGCCACCCGGTCAAAAGCCTTCTGAAGCTGACGGAAGGGGCCAAACACCATGTACACCAGGGTCAGTCCCAGCACCACCAGAATCACCATGGCAAACATCAGGAAAAAGTTGATCTTCCCCTCCATCAGGTCCGTCAGCGTGCTGATATTCTCCGTGGAAGCCGTCACCACGATCACGCCGTCGATATTTTTATCCGACTGCGGGTCGTAGACCGGGATCGTCTGGGCAAAATACCCCATCTGCTTGTTGTAGTGATTGCTGTTCTCCCCTTTAAAGCACTTGATCACCTCTTCCGAGATGTAAAACTTGCCGCCCGCCAGATTGAACGTGTCCTTCACCACCCGGAAATTCCGGTTGACGAGCACCACGCGCCCGTTGAAAATATCCGCGATGGCCTGCATCTGCGTCTCGATCTGACCGTTGTCCTTGCCCTCGGCGGCCATATACCCCAGCCGCGTCATCTTGTTGCTCAGAATCACGCACTGGTTCTGGATCTCAATGCTTCTGGCATCCAACTGCGCCTGTTGAAACGACCCCAGCATCACCTTTCCCTGTATGAAAAGCGGCACCACCCCCAGGACGATCACGATCGCCGCCAGGGGTAGGCGTATGCTGAGGCCGTATGCCTTTATTTTTTTCCACAATTTACCTTGTTTCAACTATTCCAGCTCCTCCAGCTTTTTGGTGCAGGCGATGGCCAGAGCGCCCGGCCCGATGTGGCAGGCGATGCTTAAAGGAAGGCGGTCCATATAGGCCGGCGTGCCCGGATACAGCTCCATGATGGAGTCCATAAACTCCCTGGCCGCCGCGTCGTTTAAGGTGTGGGCAAACTGTAAATACGTGTGCCTGGCCTCCTTATCCAAGAACCGCTCCTCCAGATCGTGAGCCAGCGCCGTGGTCATGGTCAGCTTGGCCTGTTTGATGGTTCTGGCCTTGGAAAACGCGTCCAGCTTCTCGCCGTCGATGGTGAGCACCGGCTTGATCTTGAGCAGCGTTCCCAGAGCCGCGGCCGCCGGTGTGATGCGCCCGCCCTTTTTCAGATATTTCAGCGTATCCACCGTAATGTAGATGATGGAATCCCTGTGGGTCCGCTCTAAAATCTCCCGAATCTGCTCCGCGCTGTATCCCTTTGCCGCCAGGTCCCTGGCGTCCAGGGCGGACTGGCGCTGCGTCACGGAAATGCGGTGGTTGTTCACCACCTGCACCCGGCCGTCATAGTCCTCGGCCAGCATGCGCGCCGTCTGGCAGGCCCCGCTGAGCCCGCTGGACATGGGGATGTGCACCACGGCATCGTAATCCTTTAACAGGCCGTCCCACAGATCCGTCACCGCCTTGGGCGAGGGCTGGGAGGTGGAAATGTCCGCACCGGCGTTCATGCGCTGGTAGAACTCCTCCTGACTCAAATCAATGTCCTCAAAATAGGTCTCCCCATCGATCATAAACGGCATGGGGAGCACGGATATGCCTAACTCCGTCCCCTGCTCCTGGGTGATGCCGCTGTTACTGTCGGTAACAATCGCTACTCTCATAATGAACTTTGTCTCTCCTTACTATAATTAATCCGCCCGATCCCCTGATGCGGCCTCTCAGCCGCCGGATCGGGCCGGTCCTGCGTCAACTTCCTGTTTCCTCTGCCGCCTCCTGATCCGCCATGTTGGCCGAGGTGTACAGCTGGTAATAGATTCCCCGCTGCTTCATCAGGGTCTCATGATTGCCTTCCTCCACAATCCGGCTGCCCGAAAGAACCAGAATCCGGTCCGCGCCCTGGATTGTGGTCAGGCGATGGGCGATGGTCAGGGTCGTTCTGCCCGCTGCCAGCTTGTCCAACGACTCCGCCACCAGGTGCTCGCTCTCGTTGTCCAGCGCCGCCGTGGCCTCGTCCAGCACCACCAGCTTGGGCGCCCGCAGCATCACCCGGGCGATGCTGATTCGCTGCTTCTGTCCGCCCGACAGCTTAACGCCCCGCTCGCCCACATAGGTGTCATAGCCGTCCTTTAAGCCCTCGATAAACTCATGGGCCCCGGCCATCTTCGCGGCCCGGACAACCTCCTCCCGGGTGGCCCCGGGCTTGCCGTAGGCGATATTCTCGTAAACGCTGCCGGAGAAGAGGTACACGTCCTGCTGTACGACGCCCACATTGCTGCGCAGGCTTTCCAGCGTCACGTTTCGGATATTCTGTCCGTCCAGCAGAATCTCCCCTTCCGTGGGGTCATAGAAACGCGGGATCAGGTTGCACAGCGTGGTCTTTCCGCCTCCGGACGGGCCCACTAGCGCCACCTTCTCCCCCGGTTTGATGGTCAGGTTGATATCGGAGAGCACCGGCGTGTGGTCGTCTGGGTACTCGAAGGACACGTGTTTGAACGTGATCTCGCCCTCCACATCCCGCAGCGGCACCGCTCCCTCCTCGTCAAAAATATCGATGTTGGCATCCATCAGCTCGGTAAAACGCTCGATGCCCGTCATTCCCCTCTGGAACTGCTCCGCAAACTCGATGATACGCCGGATCGTGGACAGCAGCGTGGTCACATAGAGCGTGTACGCCACCAGGTCCGCGGGCATGATCAGTCCTTTGATCATGAAAATGCCGCCGGCCACAATCACCACCACATACATCAGCCCGTCGAACATGCGGATGGTATTCTGAAACGCCGCCATGTACTTGTAGGTCTGGCGCTTGATCTTTAAGAATTCCTGGTTGTCGCGGTTGAACTTGCCGATCTCCACCGCCTCATTTGCAAAGGCCCGAACCACCTTGTTGCCTAACAGGCTGTCCTCAATGCGCGCATTTAATTCACCGATGTGGTTTCTCTGCCGCTTAAAGGCCTTTCTCACCTGCAGGTTAAAATAGGAGCAGGACACCGCCATAACCGGAATCAGCACAAAAATGATCACGGTCAGCAGCACATTGATCCGCGCCAGAATCACAAAGGACACCACCGTCTTGACGAAGGCGATAAAAAACTCCTCCGGGCAGTGGTGGGCGAACTCCGTCACGTCGAACAGATCGCTGGTAATCCGGGACATAATCTGTCCCACCTTGGTATTGTTGAAATAATTGTCCGACAGCTTCTGCAAGTGGGCGAAGGCGTCCTCCCGCATATCCGTCTCGATGGAGGCTCCCATCACATGGCCCGTGTATGCCATGTAAAAGCTGGCCATGCCGTCGATGATGCGCAGCACAAAATAGAGCGCTCCGATGGTCACGATGGTCTGTACGGTCAGGGCGGACAGATCGTTCATGCCAAGATTGGTAATATAGCGAAGAATCAGGGGCAGCACCAGCTCACAGACGGTCGTGAGCGCGGCGCAGAACAGATCCATTATCATAATCCCCACATAATTTCGGTAGTAGGGGACAAATCGTTTTAACAGGGTGCTAGTTTTCATCTCTTTTCTCCAAATTTCCGGACCCGGTGATGTTTACTAGTGTATCACAAAACCGCGCCTTTTTCCACAGGAAAAGCATAACCTTTTCGGTCAATTCCCATTGCTTCCAATAACGCCAAAGAGGACGCCCGTTTCCGGGACATCCTCTGGATTTTTTCTTAATATTAATACTGCCTCAAGCGCAACGCTTAGAACTCCGCGTCGATACCAAACTCGTCCACGTTCTCCTCGCTGGTCTCAGACTCCACAGGCTCGATCACGAACTCCGACATACATACGTCGCCGGGAAGGCCCGACATGCAGGCCGGAAGATTGATGGCGATTCCGTCCATGTTGTAGGGCAGATTGAGCGTCACCTCCACGGTTTCCTCGGGGCCGCCCTTCTCCCGGGTGATCGCCAGGGTCATGGTGAATTTCTGGCCGATGTTGGTGGCCATACCTCTGTCCTTGTCCCGAAGCTTTGCAACCCGTTCGCCGTCCACATACACATCCACTTTATAGAACGAATTGTAGGTCTGGCCGTCGTACTCTATGGTCTTATTGTCCATATAAACGGTGTGGCCGCGGCCGATGACCATCATGGAAGCTGCAATGATGAGCAGGAGCAGGATAGCGCCTACCCTGAATATAATAGCTCGTCTGTTTTTCACTTCTACTCCTCCTCACTCTGATCAAGCTTCAACTGTTCGCCGGCTTTGCCCTTGGCGATCCGCTTTTTCGTCTCGTACATAATAAGAGCAAGGGTGATAACACCGTAGGAAACGAACACGCGGAAATACTCACCGATCATGGAGTCGCCCGTGATCTTCGCGCCCGCCGACGGAGCCACAATGAACATCAGATGGAACAGGACAACGCCCAGAAACGCATTGCCGATGGACGCCTTGTCCACAGAAGCTCCTCCCACCAGCAGCGCTGCGATACAGAACATACCGATCTGCGTGTGGGAACTGTAGGTGGCGATATTTCCCATATTCTGTAAATAGATCACCATGCCGATGCCCGCGCAGACCGTGGACAGCACGATGGCGATAATTCTGGTTCTCTCAACCTTGATACCGGCGTCCCGGGCCACATCCATATCCTGGCCAACCGCACGCATGTCCTGGCCCAGCTTGGTCTTGCGGAACCAGATGATGAACAGGCACAGCAGGCCGGTGATGAGCAGGGTCAGCACCGGAATCTTTACGCCGCCGATGCGGATGGCCCACAGGTTATCCAGGGCCTGACGCATGTTCAACAGGCTGACCGTGTTGCGGATGCCGTAACCTCTGGGCAGCTTGATGGAGGCGTGTTTGATGGGGATCACAGGTCCCATCATGTACAGCACCACCAGCTGGTACAGACCGTTCATGAAAAAGGCGATGATATAGCTGGTGATCATCTCACGGCCCTTGGCCATGTTGAGCATCTTTCCGCAGAAAAGGCCCAGCAGCACGGAGATCGGAATGGAAATGATCACGGCCAGCACCATGCCGGGGATCCCCCAGATCTGCCAGTCAGCGGCAAAGATCAGTCCGATCTGCCCGGCCATGGCGCCCAGGGTCATACCGAAGTTCAGACCCATGCCAGCCATGATGGGGATCAGCAGGCTGAGGATCAAAAACGTGTTCCGGCCCATTCTGGTGAGAATCTCGTTGATCAGATACCCCGGCGAGAAGCCGGATACCGGTATGCAGACGGCGCAGATCAGGATAAACATGATCGGCACTGAGTTATTGCGAAGCAGTTCCAGGGGGCTTTTCGCTCCATTCTTTTTTTGTTTTGTACTCATTTTGATCCCTCCGTCTTTCTGGTCAAAGCATAGAGAATCATACCATTGGAAACAATGATACGGATAACCTCGCTCATATCCATATGAATCATGGAATTGATTACCGTTGGGGTCATGGTCACGATACCCTGGAACAGGAACGTACCGATGATAACGTTGGTAATGGTCGCCTTGTTGACCGAAGCGCCGCCGATCAGGATAGCGGAAACCGCGGGAAGGGCCATATAGAACGGCGCCATGTACAGCTGGATAAAGCCGAAGCCCTGCTCATACATCAGGATGCCGATGGCGGCCAGCCAGGTGGACATAATCACCGAGAGCATTCTCGTCTTGTCGATGTTGATACCGGAAGCCCTGGCGAAGTTGGGGTTGGAACCCACCGCGGTCATGGCCGTACCGGTTTTGGTGTGGAGAAACGCCCACATCAGGAAGGCCAGCACTGCGAAGAACAGAAGGCTGCCAACCGGAATGGAGAGATTTCCAATCTGAATATGCAGGAAGTTGGCAAGGACCTTATCGTAAAAGCCCTCCAGGGAGATGGTGGTACGAAGTCCCTTGCCCGACAGTCCCCAAACCATGGTCGGACTGTTGTAGGGCAGCAAAAGCCACATCATACACATGAAGGAAACCGATGAGAAGCCCACATAGGTGGCGATCATCATCTCCCCGCCCTTGATCTTGTTTAACAGCCAGCCGTAGCCGCCGCCTAAGATCAGAGCAAAGGGCGTTGCGATCACGATTGCCATCACAAAGCTCAGGGGACCGGTGAAGCCGAACTGGATGGACATGGTCGCTCCCAGCAGGCCGGAGATGATGCCCAGGGGCAGTCCGAAGTTCAGTCCGCAGCCCGAGTGCACCATGGGTACCATCGCCAGAACCATTACCGCGTTCCAGCTGAAACGGTTGATTGTGTTACTGATCTGTGTGGGGAGATCCGCCCCCACCACGGGCGCCAGGATGAACAGCGCCAGAAGGAATCCGGCGATGATCACTCTGGGAAGGCCGAAATTATGAACGAATTCCGTGATTTTGCCTTTCAATCCGGAACCGGCTGTATTATCTGCATTTTTTCCCATGCTGTCTCCCCCTTATTTAACCTGACTGACCATCAGCAGGCCGAATTTTTCCGAAGATTCGGTAGCCGGCAGGATTCCAGCTATCTTACCGCCCGAAACAATGGCGATGCGGTCACAGGTTGTCCGCAATTCCTCAAGCTCGGACGAAATCATCACTACCGTGACGCCGTGTTCCCTGTTAAACTTCTTGAGGGCGTCCAAAACCAGTGATTTCGCGCCGACGTCGATTCCTCTCGTGGGCTCGGATACAAACAGGAATTTAGGCTGAAGCGCAAAGGCCTTGGCCAGGCACACCTTCTGCTGGTTGCCTCCGGAGAGCTCCTTTGCCTTCTGTTTGGAACTGGTACACTTGATCATCAGCTCGTCGATATATTTCTGGGTCACCTCATGGATCGCCTTTTCATCTCTCCAGCTCACCAGGCCGCCCAGATATTTTTTCAGGAATCTGCCCTGAATCTGCATGGCCGTGAACGCCACGTTCCACTCCAGCGTCTCGTCCAGCAGCAGGCCTACGCCTCTTCTGTCCTCCGACACAAAGGCCAGGGAGGAATCCAGACATTTTCTCGGGTTGTTTAACGGGATGCTCTGGCCGTCGAATTCCACGGTGCCGCCCGCATCGTAGAGCCCCATAACGCCGTTGGGAATTCCCAGCTTGCCCTGTCCGGCCAGGCCGCCGATTCCCAGAATCTCGCCTTCCTTGATATCCAGGGTCACATTGCGCACCGTCTCGCCGGGCATATCCACCCAGAGGTTGCGGATGCTCATAATGTTTTTAGCGTTGGGGTTGATCTTGATATCCGCCTTAGCCGCGGACGCTATATTTCTTCCCACCATCCATTTGGTGATATCCGCCACGTCCGTTTCCTTAGAGGGAACATCTTTTACCACATACCCGTCGCGCATGATCACGACCTTGTCGCAGACCGAAAGAATCTCATGCAGACGATGGGTGATGAAAATCACGGCAATACCTTTGGCAGCCATGCCGCGAATGGAGCTCAGAAGCGCCTCGGCCTCCTGCTCGGTCAGAACGGCCGTCGGCTCGTCCAGGATCAGGAGCTTTAACTGCTCCTTGCTGAGCTCGCGGGCGATCTCGGTAAACTGCTTGTGGCCCACCGGCATATCGCTGATCGCCATGTCCGCATCGATCTTAACGCCCATTTTGTCAATGGCCTGTTCGGACAGCTCTGCCATCTTCTTGTAATCCAAAGTGTCCAGACGATCTCCGAATACCTCGGCGATCACACTCTTTTTCCTCGGTTCGCGGTTGAGCAGGATATTTTCAGTGGCCGTGAAGCCGGGGATCAGGGAAAATTCCTGATGGACCATGCCGATACCCGCATGCAGGGCATCGAAGGGGGTGTTGAAGCTGACCTTCTCGCCGTTAATCAGCACGTCGCCCTCATATCCGCCGGTCTCTCTGATCACGTCCATACCAAAGAGAAGCTTCATCAGAGTGCTCTTGCCGGCGCCGTTTTCGCCCACAAGGCCCAGAACCTCGCCGGTATTCAGCTTGAAATTGATATCAGTCAGGACCTGGTTTCCAAAGAAGTCCTTCTTTATATTTCGCATCTCCAACAAAGGAGCGTTATTTTCTATCATATTGTGCCCACCTATAACAATGGGGGAGGAAATTTCCTCCCCCTGTTTCCCATACTTGCTATTTTTATAAGCGACTTATTTAATGGTGAAATACTTCTCCGGAACCTCAACCTGAGTGGAGCCCATGAAGTGTCCGGGATTGCCCATGATGTAGGTGTCCTGATATACCAGGAATACATTGCCCAGCTTAACGCCGGTGTCTACGTTGGTGTAGTTGGAGCCGTTCCACTCCGCCTTGGGTGAATATTTCTGATATGCCTTCGCGATATCGTCCATGTCGTCCAGCTCGCTCTCGCCGTTGAGCACGTTCATAGCGTGCTGTGCAAGACCTGCGCTCTGGATGTAGCCGTAGGAGTATGCCCATGTGCCGAAGTGGTCAGCGCCGCCCTTCTCGCAGATGGTGGACTCAACCTTTGCAAGGATCTTCTCGAAATCGCCAGCCTCAGCGGTCAGGTCGATACCAAGAGCTCCCGGATAACCCATTAACGGGGAGGGAAGGTCAGCCTCGATGAAGTAGCCGCCGTACTCAAGCAGCTGCTTTAACAGGGGCTCGGTGTGCGCGTCGTTGGTACAGAAGTAAGCAGCGTTCTCGCCGTACTTCTCAACCCACTCCGGAACCTTCTCCAGAATGTAAGCCTGAGCGCCGGCAACGCCAACGTCGGAGGTGGGATCGGGAGCGGTCTCAAGTACGAACTTCATGCCGAACTCCTCGCAGGCTGCCTGCATGATGGCCACACGGCGGCTCATGGTCTCATAAGCCATGTGACGCGGGAAGGAGATATGTACGAAGGTGTCGCAGCCCAGCTCGTGAGCGGTGCGGATGATCAGGTAGCCGCGGGCAACGAAGTCGTTGTTGCAGACCAGATCGGCCGCGCTGCCGATCTCCGGCAGATCCTCGTGGCTCTCACCTGCGATACACAGGATGTCGGGGCGGCTCTCTTTGATCTTACGGAACGCCTCGGTGGTGCCCGGTACGGACTGGTTAACGATGATCGCCTTCATCTGGGGATCATCGGAAAGGTTTACGATTGTCTGAATTGTGGTCTCAAGCTCCTCGGTGAAGTTGTCCGGGTAGATGGCAAGCTTTACCATGTCCTCGCCGTACTCTGCCTGGAACGCTTCTGCGCCGCGGCGGTCGTCCTCGGACTGGGAAACGGAACCGGTTACGATACCAATGTGGTAATCGGCGGCAGCCTTCTCGCCGGCGGCCTCGGTCCCTTCTTTGGCTTCCTCAGCCTTGGTTTCCTCTGCTTTTGTCTCCTCAGCCTTAGTCTCGGCCTGTGTCTCAACGGCCTTGGTCTGAGGCGTGCTGCTGCTGTTTCCGCAGGCTGCAAGCGAAGAGATCATGATCGCTGCCAGCGAAATACTAAGAATTTTTTTCATACTAACCTCCATCATCTTATTTTGTTAATAAGTTTTATAGTATCTTCATAATTGTAACAACATGTACCGTGTTTGTCAACTGGTCGCGCACATTTGTTTCCACGGATTACACACAAACGGTTGCCTCTGGATGGTTCAGCCCACAATTTCCACCTTTCGGATCAGGTCGATGGCCCACGCCTCGTCCTCCGCCCGCCCGGAGGTGATGCTGACGATTGTCAGCTGGTCCCTGTACGCGATCTGGGCCGCCACAGTGTAGGCGATGCTCTCCTTAAGCCCCGTATCCTCCTGAGGTTCCCCGCGCCTGAAAGCCAGGCTCTCGCCCACCAACACCGCATTGGTCACCGCCGGTTTTCCCGGCAGCGGCCGCTTTGACGGCTTGTAGACCGCAAGCTTCCCGGTCACGCCGCCCGCGGCGAATTCCTCCGTCCGCAGCACCGTCTCCCGCTCAAAGGGCTCCGGGCGAATCTGGGCGTCCCCCTCGGTCTTGACCGCGCAGATGTAGTAATCCCGGCGGTTTCCATCGCTCTCATCATAATAGCGCTCCGAGTTTCCCTGGGTCTGCAGGTCGTAGAGAAAGCTTCCCGGCACCGCAAAGCGCATCCGGCCGATGGTCCGCTGCAAAAGCCCTCTGCGGCAGCCCACGGGCTGCTCCTCCGTCATGGGGCACACGCCGGTTAAGTCCACCGGTTCGTGTCCGTCCAAAGCGCACACCTCCCGGTATTCCGCCATGGGAAACGGCACCGTCCGGTCCATTTCCAGGGTCTTTTCCAGCAGGCGGATCACCTCGCGGTTGACCAGCAGGTCCTCATTACTGCGGGAGGAGGGCTTGAAATAACACTGCTGATTCAACAGCACCAGGGCGCAGTTGCGGAAATACCAGGCATCCTTCTCCTCGTCGCACCACACAAAAAAGTCCTTGGCAAAGGCGTTTGTCAGCCCGGACTGGACAATCCCCTTAAGCTCCCGGACGCCGAAGCCCCGGATATGGGTCATCACGATCCCCGGCTGCTCCTGGGGCAGGTAATAGTCCGAGGGCCAGCACACCAGCTTGCCCTCGCCCGTCCCCACCCGGGACACAATGGCGTGGAGCAGCTTCTTAAACCAGCCGTAGAAATACTCCCGGCGCATGCGCTCGAAATTCCGGTCCGCGTAAAACCCGGTGGGGTCCTTCACCGAAAGCTTCAGGCTACCCCTGGCCGCGAACAGTTCCAGAAAATAGACCACGGCCGCATGAAATCCCGGCCCTGCAATATTGGTCTGGCTGTCCCCCACCAGCTGCTTTCCCTTCCAGGTCATCCACAAAAATCCTTCCGGGCACAGCTGGTAGACCACATATCCGGAAATCACGTCGCAGTGATACCCCAGCTCCTTTGCCAGCCCTTTCGTGAACCCTGCGGTCTGCTCCCCGTCCCAGGGCTTTGTGCCCGTCAGGCTCATCTTCGGTTCCATCGTAAATGAAATGGTAATGCTCATCTGACCAATCCTTTCTCCCACTTCCTATTTCTATGTCCGCAAAACACACAACTCTCACTTACCCCGGAGCTGCTCGTAAATCTCCCGGATGTTCTCAATAATCTCCGGGTGCATGAAATCCTTCAGATAAACAATATCGATCTGGCGGACCATACTGGAATTCTCGATCGGGATGACAGCCAGCCGTCCGGCCGCCGCTTCCTCCCTGCAGGCGCTCTTGGCGATCACCGTGATCCCCATATCCATGCTCACCAGCTCCTTAATCATTGCCACGTTGTCCAGCTCCATCATCACATTGAATCCCTCCAGGGACAGCCCCCTGGCCTCCAGATGTTTCTCAAACAGCTGTCTCGTTCCGGCGCTGCGGCTGCGCAGAATCAGCTTTTCGTGGCGGATATCCTCCACGGAAGCCGTCTTGGCCCGAGCCAGCCGGTGCATGGGCGAAACGGCCAGGCAGAGGTAATCCGTGTCCAGAGCCGTGGTCACCAGGCTCTCATCCGGCACCGCGCCCTCCACAACCCCAAAATCCAGCTCATAGGTTTTGAGCCGGTTATAAATTTTTTGAATCGTGTTCATACAAATGTTTATATGTATTTTGGGATTTTCATTGCAGAGCGTGGCCAAAACCTGGGGCAGAATAGTCTCGCCGGCAGTGGGGGTGATGCCCACGTTTAAGTGCCCTGCCCCCGTCTTGCTGTCCTCCAGCGCCTGGCAGGCATTCGCGTACACAGCGGCGGCCCGCTTGGCATATTGTACGAGAATTTTCCCCTGCGGCGTCAATTTCAGCTTATTTTTATCCCTATAAAATAATTTAATATTGAATTCCGTTTCCAGCAGCCGTATGTGATGGCTCACCGCCGGCTGCGTCAGGTTCAGTTTCGCCGCCGCTTTCGTGTAACTTCCGGTTTGTACCACTGCCAGAAGCGTATTCGCCTTTGAATCAAACATACCCCGTCCTCCTGAGCGGCATAAATTTTCTTTATGCCCCAATCAATTTATATCATTTGATTTTATCACCAAACGCTACTATAATCAAGCAGAACAAAGAAATAGCTTCATTCCACCGGGGGAAAGCGTGGATAAAAGCCGCTTATGTATGAAAGGCTGGAAAGCCTGTGACCGAAGCATTTAAGTATGATTTCCGGTATTTCATATATACACGGCTTTGAGCTATGACAGAATGTATCAGTTATACATAATGGAAAGGGGAGTATCACTATGGCTCAAATTTTATTAAATCTTCATGGTTCCGGAATCATCCTCACCGCAGCAATTATGCTGATTTCCGGATTTCTGTTCACAAGACTCACCAAACTGGCGCACCTACCCAACGTCACCGGATATATTCTGTCCGGTGTTTTGATCGGGCCCTGGTGCCTGCACCTGGTTCCCCAGGAGTATATCAGCCAGATGGATTTCATCACCGACGTGGCGCTGGCCTTCATCGCCTTCGGCGTGGGCAAATACTTCAAGCTCTCGGCCCTGAAAAAGAGCGGAATCAAGGTCGTTATCCTGACCCTGTTTGAATCCCTCACCGCCGGCGTGCTGATCACCATCGTCATGCTGCTGTTAGGGCTGTCCCTGCCCTTCTCACTGCTGCTGGGCGCCATCGGCTGTGCCACCGCGCCGGCCTCCACCATCATGACCATCCGCCAGTACAAGGCGAAAGGCCACTTTATCGACACAATCCTGCAGGTCGTTGCTTTGGACGACGCCGTTGCCCTGATCGCGTTCAGCGTGTGCGCCGCCATCGTGCAGGCCACCGCAGGCGAGGGCGGCCTGAACATGACTCAGCTTCTGCTGCCCATTTTCTTCAACATCGTGGCTCTGCTCATCGGCGGAGGCAGCGGCTGGCTCCTCAGCAAGCTGATCCACGAGCGCCGCAGCAAAGACCACAGCCTGGTGCTGGCCTGCGTGTGCATCATGGGCGTGGCCGGTTTCTGTTCCACCATGAACGTATCCCCGCTGCTGGCCTGCATGGCCTCCGGCACCATCTACATCAACACCAGCGGCAACAAGCACCTGTTCAAGCAGCTGAACCAGTTCACCCCGCCTCTGTTGGTTATGTTCTTCGTGCTGTCCGGCATGCGGCTCTCTCTGCCCAGCCTGATCAGCGCCGGTTTTGTGGGGGTGATCTACTTCCTGGTCCGCATCGTTGGCAAATACCTCGGCTCCACCCTGGGCGCCCTGGTAACCAATGCGACACCTGAGATCAAGAAATACTTCGGTCTTGCCTTAATCCCCCAGGCAGGCGTATCCATCGGCCTGGCCGTGCTTGGCCAGAGAATGCTTCCGGCCGCCAGCGGCGAGATGCTCTCCACGATCATCCTGTCCAGCGGAATCCTCTACGAGATGGTCGGTCCGGCCTGCGCCAAAGCCGCCATCCGCCTCTCCGGCAGCATCCCCGCCAAGAAGGCCGAGACCAAACCCGCCGCCAAAGCGGCCAAACCCGAGCAGCCCGCCGACGCTCCCCAGAAAGTCGCCTCCCAGGATCTGGCCTCCGAAGCAGCTTTGGAGCTGGCCGCCGCCCATCACTCCTAGAGCGTATCTGAAAATCCATTCAAACCAAAACCAAACCTCAAGCCGCCGGCCAACACCGGCGGCTTTCTTGTTCAAATCAAACTTCCCTCAATCCCGCTTTCATCTCATGACAAATGTCACTCCCAAAATGACAAACTCCATATGTTCCTCCCGTTCTCTTCATGTTACAATCAAGAAAACATAGCTCCTATCGACAGCCTTTGGCTGCCGGAAGGTACAATATTCCCATAAAAGGAGGCGCGCCATGAAAAAGTACATTCCCCTGCATCTCATAAATTTCTATCTCATCCCCACAGCCCAGTACGCCCTGACCCTACGCCGCCATCCGGACTGTGACACCGGCGACCTGGGCCTGGGGCTGCTCTTGGGAACCATCCCGCTGGGCTGCTTTCTTATCTCCCTGCTCTACGGCCTCCATCCCCAAAAATCCTTCATCCTCCATTCCGCCCTCTGTCCACTCCTCGCCCTCCCCATCTCCCTCCTGGACATCCTGGCCGGCCCCACCCTGCTCAACCACCTCCATGGAGCCTACCTCCTCTACACCGGCTACTTCACCATTTCCCTCCTCGGCGGTCTCACCGGCCGTCTCCTCAACCTAGCCCACACCACTCTAACCTCCCGCAAAACACCCCCTCCCAAC